>OIYY01000003.1_pt1 | contig 293444 bp, 265 predicted proteins | sample 1588341 | NCBI WGS metagenome assembly OIYY01 (sample SAMN03283287) | human gut metagenome | biome: human-associated habitat; material: feces | host: Homo sapiens | place: Peru | collected 2012
TGATGCACTCATGCCCATGGCTTAATGTTCCTTTCGTTTAATTTCCTTACTATATTTATCGGCTCTTTCTCTTCATTTCTTTAACCTTTTTCCTCCTTTTGTAATATTTTGTTACATTTGGATTTCATTTACATTTTTGAAAAAATCTTTATAATTATTATATTGAGGATGATAAATGAAAAAAGATGCACAATATTTTTATGACGAAGGTGTTTGGAGATATGAAGATGGGTTAAAATCTGCCATTAGATATTTTGAAAAAGCACGTGAACTTGCAGAAAAAGACGAAAATACAACGCATGAGTTACATGAAAATATAAATGTCGCTCTGTATTGCTGTTATGGGAAAGTTTTAAAAGACTATGAAAAAGCCCTATTTTATTTGAACAAGCATATTGATTCAAATCCCCTCAATGAAAAAATTAAAAGAGCTATTGATATAAGAGCTAAAATTCAACAAGAGCCAGAAAAATATGATGAGTCAACTCTTTTAAAAATAGCAAATAGCGTAAGCTTAATGAAAAGAGAAGATGATGATATTCTTCTCGCATATATAAAATGTTATCTTTTAGCTCTAAATCCAAATTGTGATGGAATATTCTATATTTGTGCAAATAACCAATGTGGTGACTATAATTTTGATTCAGAACGAAATATAAAAGATGCAATAAAATTAAACCCTAAAAAACAAGAATATTATGACCTTTATTTTTATATAATCGAAGAAATTATCTCTGATTGCGAAGATGAAAAAGAACGCCACAAAACTATAAAAAAATATGATTCGACAATGCGGGAAATTCTTAATAAATCCATTTTTATCAAACCTACGGCTCTAAATTATTCAAATTTGGCAACTTATTACCGTTTGATTTTGCCAACCCAAAAGTTCTATGCTTTAAAAATCTCAAAAGAAGCAATCAAAGCTCTAGATAAATCAATTGAACTAGATGACAGAAATTCTTATATTTTTGATAGACGAGCTTATATGAAAATGGAAATTAAAGATTATGATGGTGCGATACAAGATTATAAAAAGAGTTTGGATTTGTTTCCATTTGAAGAGCATAATTATGAATGTATTGCAAATATTTATGTTAAAAAGGGGGAAAAAGAAAAAGCTTATCAATATTTAGATGATGTGATAGGTGAATTTGTAGATAATATTGATTTCCAACTTAAACTGTATGATTTGAAAATAGATATTGAATACAATAATAAAGATAGTGAAAAAGTTTTAGCTGATTGTCAAAAACTTATTGATAACAAAGAAATCGCTGATATTGATAAACATTTTGCCTATGTTTTCAACGCTTATGAACTTTGGAATGCAGGGAAATATGAAGAGGCAATTGAAATCTTTGATTTTTGTATAAGTATTAATCCAAATAAATCTCAAAATTACTATGATAAAGCAAATTGTCTTTGTCATATTCGCAAATATGAGGAAGCAAAAGAAGTTTTTGAAATGGCAGTTAATCTCTACAGAACAGAATATAATGTAGAACCTAACAATTATAATTTTGAGAAAGGGTTTTGCTATGAATTAGCTAAACAGGATGCCCTTGCTTTAAAATTCTACAATAAAGCAATTAAAAATGGAGAAAGTCGCTGGCGTCCTTATAGAAATAAAATCGGCATACTTGTAAACTCAGGTAAACCATATTTAGCTTTAAAATGGTGTGAAAGAGTTGAAAAGCTTTACAAAAAAGAGCTAGATAAGGGTTTTTATGGCAATAAAGGAATTGCTCTATTTTTTCTTGGTGAATACAAAAACGCAATAAAAAATCTAAAGAAATTTCCTGAGTATTCAGGTCTGAAAGTTTTGATTGCTTATTGTAAGTATTTACAAGGACAAGAAAAAGCTCTAAAAGAACTGGAAAATATTTATAACAAAGAAAAACTTGATGTAGCGTTATGCTGTCTTGCGACGATTTATACAACTAAAAAAGAATTTGAAAAGGCTTTAGAATCTTGTGATAAAATCCAAGAGCAGAATGCAGATACAGATGTTATTAGAGCTTTTATTTATAAAAAAATGGGCGATGGCTCAAATTCTGAAAAGTATTTAAACCTTGCTGTTGAAAAAGATGAGAAAAAACGAACCAAAGAAAAGCTTATTAAAGGTTTTGAATATAGCTCTCAAGTGAAATTCGACTAGATTATCATTCTATGGACTTGAAAAAGAGTCTAAATGAGTTATAATAATATTACTTGTACATTAATAACACCAGTTATAAACATTCATGGGGACGTTTTGGATTTGACAGGATGTTTGGTGAAAATAGGTTGCGTGTCCGAGCGCTGTTCTCGGTTATCAACGAGCAAAACAAATTAAATGCTAACAATGTAATCAAAGCTGACTTCTCTAGAGCTAACGCTTTAGCTGCTTAGTCGCTGATTCTAGGCTCCTCATAACGTCCAGCTTGCCGATTTTATGGGGCAATTATGCAAGTTGCAGTGCGGCAATTAGTGGTAGCTGTACCAAGATTAACCACTAAGGGTTTAGAGTTTCCCTCAAATAAAACCTAGGACTAACTTGTCTGGTTCTGATATTTCCCAGAGTTAGCCGAGAAAATTAATATCTACACACGTAGAGGTTTATTTTTATCCATTTTGGACGTGGGTTCGACTCCCACCGTCTCCAGTTTTTAGTCTTAGAAAGGAAGATAAGACCAAACTCTCAAATTAATATGTCCGTTGTGACGAGGCATTACACCGATATAATTTAGCAATGATTTTAAAATTCTCGATAGAAAAGAATACCGTTAATATAGTTGTGACAAATATAGACAATTTATAAATTCATTAGCGTTTGTGCAAACTCAACTATTTTGTCTAACTTACGTTAATAATTTGTTCTGTTAATTCTGGTTAAATATATTTTAGATTCAAAATATTGCAAATCTTAAAATGATTTTTAAACTTGCAGAGGTTTTAGATATTCCAATTAAAGATTTATTAATTTTGAGCTTTTCATCTCTACGCATAAGTCATAACTTCTAAAATAGGAATGCAATTGAACAAGTAATATCGTTTTACAGTTTCCCACTCATATATTTTTAAAAGAGGAAAACATCCTATTGTTACACTTGTTTTTCGTTTGATTAAATTTCTTGCTTTAGATTTTAAATTATGTTCTTTAAAAAACTTTAAAACCATTTCTTTAGACCTTAACGAATCAGCTCGTTTTTTGTCTGAAATTTTCATTGTTTTGACTGTTGAATTCCAATTTGTCCAATAATGGTAATATGTATCAGGAACTGTTACTATTTTATTTGAAAAATAAACTGCCCTTGTAACAAAATCAACATCCTCAAAAAACATCCCTTCTACAAATTTTAGATTGATTCTATCCAAAAATTCTTTCTTGTAAACTTTGTTCCAAACATAACACATATCAGGGACATGGGCTATATCTATTTTTTCTTGTGACTTTGTATAAACTTTTTCCTCCGTATATTTAATTCTATACTTTTGGTAATTCTTTCTCACTCTCAATATTGAACCACAAGAAACTTCTGCTTCATTTTTTTCGCAAGCTACAACAAGTTTTTCGTAATAATCACTATCTATCCAATCGTCTGAATCTAAAAATGCAATGTATTCACCTTTTGCATTTTCTAACCCGACATTTCTTGCCTTACTTTGTCCTGAATTTTCTTGGTCAAATACAATTATTCTTGAATCCTCTTGAGAATATTTTTCACAAATTTCTAAACTATTATCTTTTGACCCGTCATTTACCAAAATTAATTCAAAGTCCTGCAAAGTTTGAGATTGAACACTTTTTATACATTTATCCAAAAACTTTTTTGCATTGTATACAGGAACAATTATGCTTAGTTTCATTTTCCCTCCTTTAAACATGTGTTTCCTGTTTTTTGAACTGCATATCGTATAGGGTTTTGTAAGCTCCGTTTTCTATTTGTAGAAGTTCATCGTGTGTGCCTTGTTCAGCTATCTCTCCTTGGTTAATCACAACGATTTTATCTGCATTGCGAATTGTTGAAAGACGGTGTGCAATTACAAATACAGTCTTATCCTGCATTAGGTTATCTATTGCTTTTTGTACAATTGCCTCTGCTTTGTTATCTAGTGCACTTGTTGCCTCATCCAAGATAATAATCGGAGCGTCTTTTAAAAATGCTCTTGCGATTGCAACACGTTGTTTTTGTCCGCCTGATAGTAAAATTCCTCTCTCACCTATTTGGGTATCTACACCATCTTTTAAAGTGGAAATGAAGTCATCCAAATATGCCATCTGAATAGCTTTTTGCATTTGTTCTTCTGTCGCATTTTCATTACCTAGCATAATGTTTTCTCTAATTGTGCCGGAGAACAAGAAGTTATCCTGAAATACCACTGCTATACTTTGTCTTAAAGATTTCAAGGTATAATTGCGGATATCTGTACCATCTATTGTAATAGAACCTGATTTAACATCATAAAATCTAGGAATAAGACTTACAATTGTTGATTTTCCACCACCGGAATTTCCGACAAATGCAATAGTTTCGCCTTTTTCAACATTAAGGTTAATATGTTTTAGTACAGGAGTATTTTCTACGTATTCAAAGCAAACATCTGTAAATTGAATATTTTGTGGATGTCCTTCTAAGACTTTTGCATTTTCTTTATCTTTAATTGTTGGTTGTGCATCTAATAAATCAAAGATTTGTTCAATTGCAAAAAATGAAAACTGTACTGCATTTAAGTTATTACCAATGTTTTTAATAGGCGTATAAAGCAGGATTAGGGCAGTAATAAATGATACAAAGTTACCACTTGTTATTTTGTTTGTCATAATCAAGGTTGAACCATACCAGATTGCCAATGCAATACCAATAGACACAATTACGTGCATCATTGGAGATAACCATTGAGTCTTTTGCACCATTTTTATTCTTAAATTAAAGATATTTTTCAAAATCCAATGGAATTTATTTGTTTCATTATTTTGCAAGTTATATGACGTGATTGTTTTATTTCCTGCAAATACTTCATTATATTCTGTAATAATCGCTGCATCTGCTACAACTGTTTTATTCATAACCTCTTTTATACGTTTTTGGAGTTTTGCAACAGGAGCAAACGCGCAAGCTAAGACAACACAAGCAATTAATGCTAACTGCCAAGAGTTATAGAACAAAACGCATACCAAAGAAATTGATGAGAATATTCTTTGGGTAAACACGCTCAAGTTATCCAAAAGACCTGAGCATGCGCTATCTGCCATATTATTAAACTTAAATACGACATCACCAGAGTTGCGTTCATCATAAAAAGAGGTTTCAAATGTCAAAAGTTTTCTAAATAAGTCGAACTTTAGACCATTTGTAATATTTCCGCCAACCCAAGTTGAAAGGTAAGCAGATAGGTATTTCAAACCTCCTTGAATAGTGGTAAACGCTACAATTCCAAGTGGTATATACCAAGGGGATGTTACGCTTTTTTCAACCATTACTAAATCCATATATGGTTTTAGTGCTAGCGCAATAACCGCATCCAACGAACCGATTGGAATACAAATGAGCATTGAGCACAATGCTCTGAACCAAAACGGTTTTACGTACGGCCACATGCGACCGTAGTTGATTATAAATCGTTGATTGTTTAATAGTTCTTTAAATTTATTAAAGGTTGTTAAACCTGACATTTTATCTTTTCTCCTTAATCAGTAATTTTACAAAATTGATGTAACTTTTTAGTACATCTTTCATCAATTTGAATATATTAAAATTTTGCAATGTTTATTCCTTTTTGTTTTACATAGTTACTTGTTGTTTTAAATTTTCATAATGTGCATATAAAATTTGTGCAACTTCAAACTCTGTTTGATTATTTATATCAACAAGAGGTGCATTGGTTTCATATAATAGGGGGGATCTTCCAATTTGATAATATGCTTCATTTAGCATTTCTCTTTTCATAATAAAAGCTGACCATGTAACTTCATATAATGTTGGTAAATCTTGAGAAATCTTGTGCCAATATCCAAAATTAAAATTCACAGGATTTCCGTTTTTATCCAATATGTGATGAGAGATTCTTTTTACAACAGCTAAGGAATCATGCTCTAAAGGCATTGTTTCCCATACTTTTACTATTTCTGCAAATTCATTAAATAAAGGTTGTGTTACTTGTGCCCACATAATATCACATTCTTTATCTTCTATAGCATCAGTAATAGTTTTTACTATTTGGTTTTCTCTTGCTGTTGATTTGGTTAATGATACATCTCTCAAATGAAACTTGAATCCATATTTTGAAGTTAATTCTTCTACAGCAGGATTTTCGCTAGATACTAAAACATCTTCAGGTTTAAAAACTTTTAACAACTGATTTGCTTTTATGTCAAATAAACTTTTTCCATTATAAAACGGTCTCAAGTTTTTATTTGGTACTCGTTCTGAATTTGTTTTTAATGGTATTGCTACTTTTATATTTCTCATCTTTATAACCTTTCTATTTAGTATACATATCCTCAAACAGTCCTTTTAATCCAACAGGATTTACTGAAATAATTTTTATATCTGGGTAATAATCATCCACAAAATCTTTCAACATTTCCCATCCTCGAACCTGCGGAGACGAATCTGATGTGGCATTATTGAAGAAGTAACCCGAACTACAATCACAACCTACCAAATATATTGTCTTTGGATGAGTATAGAGAATAAATTGCATTGCAGAAAAAACGGTTCCACCGAAATCGCCAAGTGGCTCATGTTCTATATCTGCACTAAATTTATGACAAAATATATCTTCTAAATAGTATCTATGAATATTTTCTGAAACGATGTGAGATTGAGGAATATTTTTAATTAAAGGATAAATTTCTTTGAGTCGGTTTTCAGGTATTATTCCATAGAATTTTTGACAATTATTGCCGATATATTCATTTGCAACTTTGTTTTTTGAATTATCTTTGTGTAATTCTTGTAAAAACAAATAATCAAATTTAACTTTGTCATATAAAACCGAATTATTCACCCCAACATAAATTGAATCTGTAAACGGTTCAAAATCTTTCACGCTTGGTCCTGATGCAATCAATGTTATAGTTTGCCCCAAATGTTTATTTTTATACGAGCCAAATGTGTTTGGATGAACAAATTGAGCCTGTACCAAAGGTTTTAAATTATTTGTTAAGGCTTGCAAATTCTGATTTACTGGAATTAAAGAATTTGTCTGACAATTTAATTGTTGTAACTGTTGAGCCTGCAAAGACAAAGTTGCTGAAATATTTTTTATGACCTCTAATTGTTCACTAGCCTTATCTCTGACTTTAATTTTCAACCCTAAAATAGTAATTACTTTACGTATTTTTTTATTATTTCGTTCTTTCGTTACCGAAAATATTTTTTGAAGAAATTTCATCCTATACACCATCCCTTTCATCAAAAAAATGCTCGGTATCGACAAAATTTTTCAAGTCTTGATAGCGTTTTTCGTAGCGTTTTTTCAAATTTCCGAACACGAAATGTCTAAGGATTTTATATTTTCGGCATTTTCTAATATCTTTTGATTTTGGCATCATAATTAATGAAGCGTTCATTTCTTTAATTTTAATATTTGGATTTTTCCTCAATTTAAAAATATAAATAGAGAGAACAAATTCGCCCAAGAATCCTAAAAATCTAGATTTTGCAGAAGAAAAATTTGTTGAATCTATACGGTTATCAATTTCTTTTAAGGTTGAAAATAGAAATTCGCAATAATCTTCAAACAAATCTCGTCGCATAACAAACATATTGCAAAGATACATTTGGGTTCCATTGTCAAACTCTTCAATTTCTTCCAAGTAATCAGGGTAAAGCTCTTTTATAACATCAAGAAATATGTCGTAGAATCGCCCCTCTTGCTCTTTTAGAGTAATATAGTTATCTCTTATTCTTTCGTATTTTTCTTTAATATTTTTTATGTCATACGGTTTAATAACCATACAATCAAAAGCAGGGAAATACGATTTTATGGATTCATCGTTCAAATATTCCATATATTGAGGACAAACCTTAGGGAATATAAAAACATTCCCATTATTTAGCCATTTACTATTTGTTAAAGGGAGCTTTTCATTAAACAAGAAATGGCGACGATAATGCATAAACCCAACATAATCAGGATTGCCAACTTCTTGATAATGTTTCCAAATCCAATACTGAGCTGTTAATTCACAATAACGAGGATTGTCTTTTGAAATATTATCTCCGATATTGTCACCAATCATTCCGTCAAACTCTTCATCAGCAATAGCACGTCCTGTTTGAATAGGTTGAAGAATTTCAGATTTAATAATTGGGTGCTTGTCTTTGTATGATATGAATATTTTTATATTTGTCATTTTTCAAACTCCATTATTTTACTTTTCCAAAACAAAAATCGACTAAATAAATTCCACTTATCCGAAAAATAACTCTAAAAATATTATGTCTCATATACTTAAAAAGATGAATTGCTGCATAATTATTTTTTATTGTAATAAAGGATTTGTACCATGGTTTCCAAGATATTTTTTTCTTATAAAACTGAATATTTTTATTTTTATGCTTTATTGAAAGAGCAAAACTTTTTGCATCTTTTGATAAATCCTTTGCATTTCGAATAATTTCATCTGGAACTAATTGAAAATTTTCTCTAATTTTCTCTAATTGTTTATTTGTTACCTCATATGCTGTGTAAATATAATGAGCAGTATTATTAAATTCGTCAAAAAACAAATATTTACCAATTTGTTCATATATCTCTGGAGTTTTCAAAAATTCTTGATGAGCCTCTGACCAACGTTCAATCATTGCATCCAAATCAAAAGAATTTGAACTAGATAATTCATTACTTACACGATAATTATAAAAAGGCTTATTTATCCAACATAATTTTTTTGTCTTAGTTAAGGTATCTATTCTAAAACCTACATCAACATATGCACTACCAGGAGCCTCAACAACTCTAATATTATTATCTTTTAGGTATGAAGTTTTATACAAACAACTCCAAATTGAAGCATGTATTTGCATAATTTTTGGATAATCTAAAGCTGAAAATAATATATTTTGCGGAGTCGATTTTAACATTTCTTCGGCATAGCAACAAATTGTTTTTTGGGGTTTCTTACCTCGTTTTGCATCTCGATATTCATAATATGGAGCTTTTACAACATCTGCATCAAGTTTTTTAGCATACTCATACATTTCCTCAAACATTGTTGAATCAATAAAATCATCAGGCTCCACAATACTAATATATTCCCCTTTTGCAAGGTCTAACCCCATATTAACTTTTGCACCATATCCATTATTAGGTTTATGAACAGCTATTACGCGACTATCATACTTAAGACCTCCAACCATATACATTTCAATAATCGCTCTGCAAGCATCAATTTCACCTTGGTCTAATAAAATGACTTCTATATCTTTCATAGTATTTTGTAGAATACTATCAATACATTGAACTAAGTACCTCTCTACTTTATATATAGGCACAATAACACTAATCTTTGTCATAAACATACCTTTCTTGTTATATTTTTTTTAAATTTAATTCCTCATCTTTGGGATACATTAAAAAATAAATGAATTTGCACTCGCAACAGCATTGTCTCCAAAACCTATATTAAAACCTTTTTGGGTTGATATTGCTAAAAATTCTCCGAACGGCATATTTAACAATTTATTTCGATTGGAAGTTGAATTCACAAATGCACTTAATTGTGAAGATATTTTCTTTTCACTATTTCCAATAAAGGCTTGAAAATTAGCAGCTTCAACCAATTTCAAAACATAATCCAAAGAGATTATTCCTTCAGCCTCTTTTAAATTTTTATCATTTAATCTTGAAAGAAGTGATCTCAGAGCAAAACGAAAATCCTCCTTATTCACAGCTTTTATCAATATATCTTTAAACAAATTAAAATTAACACACGTCATCCCATCTTCAAAGGCTTGGAATGTCCACATGTATTCCCATTTACCAAATCTGCCGATACTTTCTATCCCTTGAGATTGCAAATAATCAAGCACTATTTGACGGTTTGTATAAATCGCTTTGTCAAAGGTTACATTTGCATATTTTTCAAATCGAATATCTTTAACAACAATTTCATCCTCGGTGAACAAACCCATTTTTGAAAGTTTTTCTATTGTGTTTTTCAAAACAATTTCAGGTTTTGGAATATCAGCCTTGCAATCAAAAAAGACTTCTGCCTGCAAAGAGCTACATCCTTCCGGCACATTATCAGGGGACTTCAAACTAGGTGAATAAACTCGAGAAGACAAAATATCCTCATCATAGATGTAGAACCACAAGTATTTTGCAACATCAGGTCGTTTGAAACCTAACGAAATCATATATCCGCAAGTATTATGTAAACTATCACCGGCTTTTACAACTTCACTTGGAGTTCCATCAATCATTTTGACAATTTCCGGTAACGGAAGAGATGAAATAAGTCTTGTGTAGTTTTGAGTTGTTCCATCTTTAAATGTTACAACTTTATCTTTAGGGTCAATTTTTACAACTTCTTTATTAAACCTAATATCTAAACCTTTTCTACAATCATCTAAAATCGAGCGGAATCCACCATTTTTAGGGTATCTCATATATTTTGTATAGTAGAAATTTTTATCTTGAACTTCAAAAGCTCCACGCAAAACTTCATCCAAATCAGGAGAATGCATACGATTGCCAACCCATTTTGTTTCAAGTTCTTTAGGTTCTAAGCCCCAATATTTCCTTGTGTATTTAAATGGGAAATTTTCTGCAAAATAATCACCAAATTGAACTCTCAGCCACTCTTCATAATCAGAAATCTGTTCAACAGGTTTTTCTTTACGATTGATAAATCCTTTGATAATTTGGACTTTATCTTCTGTTGGTAATGGTGCAAGATTGTTTTGAGCAGGGTGTTTTAACCAATAACCTTTATAGTAGTTGGTCGAAATTGACGGATGGTCGTATAAAGGTGAAGATTTTTGAAAAATTCCTTTAATATATGGGTCGTCAGTGAATGTAAAATGCACAAATCTATCAAACCTAAAACCATCTATTGTAAAATTTCCGCACAATCCGCCCCAATCGCTATCTTTTTCGTAAATAACGACAGGTTCTCCAGCTTTTTCCAAATGATAACCTGCAGAGATTCCAGATATTCCACTACCTAAAATTATTGTTCCCATTTAATATTTCCCTCATATTCTTTAATTTGGTTCATCGTAAATTCATACATATCTACATCTTTTGCGTAAAAATGTTTGTACCATTCAATTGTGTTTTTTACCGCCTCATCCGCAGTGTATGTTGGAGTCCAACCTAAGACTTTTTCTGCTTTTTCAATATTTAGCATTAGTAAATTCGCCTCGTGCAAATTATCTCTTTTATGAATAACGACTTCCCCTTTGCCATAATATTTACAAGCCTTTTCAGCCACTTCTGCAACTCTTAAAACACTATCCTCATTTGGTCCAAAGTTAAAACCTTCGGCATATTTTTTGCCACCTTCTAATAGTTTTTGTCCTAACAGCAAATACCCTGAAAGGGGTTCTAATACGTGTTGCCAAGGACGAACTGCTATTGGGTTTCTGATTTCGATTTTTTCATCGGCATTGATATAGCGAACACAATCAGGAATTAATCTGTCTTCTGCCCAATCTCCACCACCGATTACATTTCCGGCTCTAGCTGTTGCCATTGCGTAAGTACCTTCTTCTTGTAAAAAGGAACGTCTAAAAGAGGATGACATAATCTCAACACAGCCTTTTGATGAAGAATACATATCATATCCACCCATAGGTTCATCTTCTTTATATCCGCGATTTACTTCTTTATTTTCATAGCATTTATCTGTTGTAATATTTACAAATGCTTTTACACTTGTGCAACATAGTGCGGAATCCAAAACATTCAAGGTCCCTATAACATTAGTTTGATATGTCAAAATTGGTTCATGATACGACAATCTGACTAAAGGTTGAGCTGCTAAGTGAAATACAATGTCTGGTTGAAATTCTAAAATAGATTTTTCTAAAATTTTTTCATCTAAAATGTTACCAATAATAGACTTTTCAATTTTATGTTCAATATCTAAAGCATTAAACATTGATGGATTAGTATTTGGAGCTAGTGAATATCCACAAACTTTTGCACCTAAACTGGTCAACCACAAAGCCAACCAACTACCCTTAAATCCTGTGTGACCTGTTAAGAAAACTCTTTTTCCTGAATATATGTTGTTATACATTGGTTATCTCCTTAATATTTTCTTTCCACCAATTGATAGTTTGTTGTAAGCCTTCATCTAAAGTGTATTTAGGGGTAAATTTTACTAAATCACGCAATTTTGAATTATTGCCCACAACTACAGGTTCTTCAAAATATGTAGGAATAGCTCCCCATTTGATTTTCCCTGCAAAATTCGTAAAATGTGCAATTTTTTCAACAATTGTACGTAATTGAATAGGCTGACCAGAGCAGATATTTACAGCACCTTTCACGTCACTTTCAAACAATGCAACAATTGCATGTGCCAAATCTTCAACATGCAAATAATCTTGAAATTTTGTACAAGTTGAAACTTTTACATCTTCCCCTTTTAAACAATCGGCAATTACACTTGGCATCAATCTCTGAGGTCTTTCATTTGGGCCATAAACATTAAATAACCTAGCCCATTTAAAATCTAAATCATTCATCTCACAATAAGATTTTGCTAATGAATACAAAGCAGCTTTTGACTTCCCATACAAATACTCATTATTTAATGGGGTTTTATCTTCTGTCATAAAGCCGTATTGATAATCATATTCTGAGACAGAACCGGTAAATAATACTCTTTTTCCTCCATAATTTTTAAATGATTTTAATAACCCAAGGGAAGCTGAGACCCAATCCAAATTAACATCAGAAGTTTGACACCCTTTACCAACATACCAAGCAAGGTGAATTAAATTTTCAAACTGATGTTCTGATAAAAATTTATCTACAGCGTTTGAATCCATCAAATTCATCTCATACTGTACAAGCCCTTTTTGTTCAGGTGCAAATGGCGGAAAAACTAGCGAATGAACTTCATAACCCCTTTTAATAAGTTCTGCTACAACATTTTTACCGATAAAACCTGTTCCACCGGTTATTAAAACCTTTTTTGTCATAATTTACACCTTTCCTGCCATACTTACAAATGCATTTTGTTTATCCCAAACTTTCCAAGGTGCATTGCCGGATGTCCACATTTCATCCAATTCGATTTTATCCTTCAAGGTATCCATCGGACGCCAAAAACCGCTATGCTTATATGCCATAAGTTGTCCGGCATTTGCAATCGCTTCTAATGGACGTCTTTCAAAAATTTCTTTTGGATTATTTGCTTCAATAAAATCAAAAACTTCAGGCTGACAAACAAAAAATCCTCCATTTATCCAAGCACCATCGCCTTTTGGTTTTTCTTTGAATGAAGTAATTTGATTATTTTCTGTGATATTTAATGCTCCAAATCTTCCTGAAGGCTGAACAGATGTCATTGTCATAAGTTTGCCAGATTTTTTGTGAAATTCAACCAAATCTGCAATATTAACATCTGAAACCCCATCTCCATAAGTCAATAAAAATGGTTCGTTTCCAACATAATCTTGAGCTTTTTTAATTCTACCGCCGGTCATTGTATCTTGACCTGTATAAAGCATTGTAACTTTCCAAGGTTCGGTACGCATTTTGTGAAGTTCTATACCATTTGTTTTAAGATCAATAGTTACATCTGAATATCTTTGGTAATAGTGTACAAAGTAATCTTTAATTATATGAGATTTGTATCCAGTTAAAACGACAAAATCATTATATCCATAATGAGAATATATCTTCATTATGTGCCATAAAATTGGGTATCCGCCAATTTCTACCATTGGCTTTGGTTTTGTGCCTGTTTCTTCACCCAAGCGTGTACCTAACCCACCTGCTAGTATCAATACTTTTGTCATAATTGCTTTTCTCCTTATAAACTAAATTCGGTTTGAAATCTTGAACTCAAATCCATATTAATGTCGATAAACTTTAATGTTTCTTCCACATTTGTTTGATTAAACATCCATTGTAAAAAAGTTAAATCTCCATATTGTTTGTAATAGTGATATCCGAATGTTTTTCTCCATGATGTTGCAGAATATTCCCCTTTCAATCCAAGTTCTTTACATATCTCTTTAAAGTTTCTATATACTTGAATTCGGTCTAAGAATTTTCCGTTGATTGTTTTGAATAATGGTTCTTCATCTTCCCTATTATTAATTACTTTTTTTATAAGATTATCGATTTCTTGGTTGAAGTGGTCCTTTTTAAGAATTTTGATTACTTTAGGCTCTTTATATCTAACGTCACCAACTGTCAATTTTAATAGGTCAACAAGCTTTATCCCCGTATTGATAGATAACAAGAATAGGAGCAAATCACGATAGTTATGATTCATAAGGTATTTATTTTTTATTTTTTCTATTGTATCCCTACTCTTAATTGGTTTACTTTTCATCCCCAGTAAAAATTCCTTAATCTACGTACAACAATCTACCTAAAATGTTGTAATCAACCTTACTTTATTAAGATTAGGTTACCCATAGTTATAAATAAATTGCCCGCATGGCTAGTATTTAGTTTTACTATGAAGGCGTTTTTAAATTTATGGTCTGGTATTCGCTACTGGTTAAGGTTATTTAAACCTTTTTATTAATGAAACGTAATAAATTAAATATATTGTTGTATTATTAATTTTGTAAAATGTTTCTTGCTTTTCTGTTTTTGCTTGAAGTTGAAAGTTATGTTATAATGAACTTATTATACGAAAGGAATTTTTTACATGAATAAAACATTGGTCAAATATCCGTTTTTAACTAAGGACGTCGAAATTTATGAACGTGATAATGGACATAAAATTATTTTAGCTCACAAGGAAGGTGAAATGGTTAATGTTTCATCTTGGGTTAAAACGGGTTCAATAAATGAAGATGACGATAACAATGGTATTTCCCACTTTCTAGAACATTTGATGTTTAAAGGGACTCACGCTCATAAAGTTGGAGAATTTGATAGAATGTTAGAATCCAAGGGTGCAATTGTTAATGCTGCTACTTGGAAAGATTATACTTTCTTTTATGTAACGCTACCAAAAGGTATTGATGATAAGGATTTTGAACTAGCGATTGATTTACATTCTGATATGATGATGGATCCTGTATTTCCAGCAGAAGAACTTGGTGCTCCATTTGATATAAATGACAATACTGTAACGGATAAAAGAGAACGCCATGTTGTTATTGAAGAAATCAGAATGCGTAAAGATCAACCATGGACTAAAGTTTATAATATCTGCAATAAGAATCTATACTCTTCTCATCCTTACAAACGTGATGTTATTGGAACTCCAGAAATTATTTCTCGTTTGACTAGAGAAGATATTGATAATTATTATAGAAAATTTTACACTCCGAAAAATGTTACGACTATTGTTGTTGGAGATTTTAATCACGATTCAGTGTTAAATACTCTTTGTGAAAAATTTGAATTTCCTAATCGTATTGAACATGAAAATAGGGTAAATAATATTGATACTCCTGTATCAGAAACAAAATATATCGAAACAAAATCAAATGTTCAAACTGGTTATATGATGTTTGGTTGGCTTGGACCTAGGGCTGCTGAACTTAAGGATTCAATCTGTTTGGATTTAATTAGTATTATTTTTGGAGATGGTTCAAGCTCAAGATTACAACAAAACTTGATTGAAAAACTTCCAGAACAAATCTTTAATATGATTGGTTCAGAGCATTACCAATTTAAAGATGGTAATAATTTCTTTATTCAAGCAAATTTTAAACCAGAATATAAAGAAAAAGCTTTGGAGTTAGTTAAGCAAGAATTGGAAAATTTATTAACAAATAGAATCACAGAAGAAGAACTTGCAAAAGCTAAGAAAAGGACAAAATCTCGTTTTGCATATGCTGCTGAAACTGTTTCAGAAATTGGAGAAACTATTGGTTATTACGTGACAGTTTGTGATGACTTGAAGCTAATTGAAGATTATTTGGCTGATTTGGATAGTATTACTGTTGATGATTTAGAAAATGCAATAAAAAAATATTTGTCATTAAATAATTCTGTGATTTCTGTTTTAATGCCAGAATAAAGAAAGGTTATAATTAGTTGACTAATAATTTTGAAGAACAATTGGAAGACGTAAGGTTAAAGTGTTTGCATTGTGAAAAATGCTCGTTATGCAAAACTCGTACAAATTCAGTTTTTTCTGGAGGAATTCCAAATTCAAAATTAATGTTGATAGGGGAAGCTCCTGGTTATTATGAAGATATGAAAGGAGAACCTTTTGTTGGAAAAGCAGGTCAATTATTAGACCAAATTTTAGGTTGTGTTGGTTTTTCTCGTAAAAAAGATATTTACATTTGCAATACCTTAAAATGCCGACCTCCAGAAAATAGAGATCCATTGCCAGAAGAAAAATTGGCTTGTAAGGAATATTTAGATGCACAAGTAAATATCTTGAAACCAAGAATAATTTTACTATGTGGTAGGGTTGCGGTAAATTCTTTTTTAGACACAAAATTAGGGATAACAAAGCTTAGAGGTAAGTGGTTTGAAGGCCCTAATTTTTCTAAAATGATGCCTATATTCCACCCATCTTATCTTTTAAGAAATGATTCAAAGGCAAAAGGCTCTCCGAAATGGTTGATGTGGCAAGATATAAAAGAAGTTCGTAGAGTTTATGATCAAATGAATTAAAAAAGACCTAACTTTTAGCTAGGTCTTTTTAAGTATAGATTTATAATTTTATTTGATATTTTTTACCGCTTCAATAACTTTTGTCGCAGCTTCTTCTGGTTTCATCGGAACTTTTTCCCCTGTTGCACGAGTTACAAATTCTACATTTCCTTCTGCGATTGTTTTCCCAACTGTTATTCTGAATGGGAAGCCAATAAGATCGGCATCTTTGAATTTAACCCCTGGTCTTTCATCTCTATCATCAAGAACGACTTCAACACCGTTTTCAAGTAATTCTTCATAGAGTTTTGTTGCAACTGACATTTGAAGTTCATCTTTAGTACTTACAGGAACAATAACAACATGATATGGAGCAATTGCTAAAGGCCATTTGATACCCCAATCATCATGGTGAGCTTCTACTGCTGCGGCAGCTGTTCTTGTAACTCCAATTCCATAGCATCCCATAATGTATGGTTTAGCTTTGCCATCAGTGTCTAAGTAAGTTGCATTCATTGGTTTAGAGTATTTTGTTCCTAATTGGAAGATATTTCCAACTTCAATTCCTCTTGTAACTTTTAATGGTTTTCCGCATTCTGGGCAAAGTTCACCAGCTTCAACAAGTCTAATGTCGGCATATTTGATTTCGTCTATTCCAAGGTCGCTCAAATTTGCTCCAACTTGGTGTGCATCTGTTTTATTGATACCAACAACAAAATTTTTCATTTCTTTAACGGTTTCATCTGCAATGATTGTTACATCTTTCATTCCTTTAGGACCAATAAACCCAGGAATTGCATTAAAGCCTTGTTTATCCATTAATTCTTGAATTTCTGCTGATGTTGCAATTCTTATATCCATTCCTCCAACAGCGTTCATTAATTTTGTTTCTTCAACTGTTTTATCCGCTCTTATTAGTGCGATAACAGGCTCTTTATCAATAATGTAAACTAATGATTTTAAAATTAAAGTTGAAGGAATTTTTAAGAATGCTGATAAATCCTCAATTGTGAGAGTGTTTGGAGTATCAACGATTCCACATTTTGAGAAATATTCTTTCCCGTCAACAGTTGTTGCTGGAAGTTTTGACACTGCGTGGTTTGAATTAGCAGAATAATCGCAATCTTCGCAATAGAATACATCATTTTCTCCTGCATCTGTGTCCGTGATTACCATGAATTCGTGAGAAACACTTCCTCCAATTGCTCCAGAGTCAGATTGAACCATTTTGGTATCAAGTCCGCATCTATTGAAAATATTTCTGTATGCTTGTGCCATATTTTCGTATTCTTTTTCAAGTTCTTCTTGAGAGGTTCCGAAGCTATAAGCATCTTTCATTATAAATTCTCTGCCTCTTAAAAGCCCAAAACGAGGTCTAACTTCATCTCTGAATTTAGATTGAATTTGATACAAATTAGTTGGTAACTGTTTATATGATTTTAAAACATCTCTAGCTAGAGCTGTAATAATTTCTTCGTGTGTTGGTCCAAGGCACATTTCTCTGTTGTGTCTATCTTTTAATCTCATAAGCTCTTTTCCATAAGCTTCCCATCTTCCAGATTCAATCCAAAGTTCTTTTGGTTGAACAAATGGCATTAAAAGCTCTTGAGCTCCAGCTTTATCCATTTCATCTCTGATAATATTTTCAACTTTTTTCAAAACTCTCCACATTAAAGGCATATAATTATAAACCCCAGATGTAAGTTTTTTGATATATCCTGCACGTGCAAGCATTTTGTGAGAAACAACTTCTGCATCAGATGGAAATTCTCTCATCGTTTGCACAAATAATTTTGACATTTTCATAATCTTTTTCCTCTCATAATATATTTTATGAGTTAATTTTAGCACAAAAATATTATGACTGTTCGTTTTTGATATTGCGTAATTCTGTTTTGATTTTTTCTATCGGAATAGAAAGAGTTTGAGAATTCCTGATTGCATTTTGAAGAGTGTTTTCGTAGTCATCTATTAGCCCCATTGATTTGTAGGTTTGAGCTAACAAATAATCTGCATCACCTGTTTCTGAACAGTATTCAATTCTCATTTTTGCATATTCGTTTGCATCTTCATATTCTTCATTTTTGAGTAGAATTTTTATGAGAATTTTATAGGCTTCTTCGTCCATTTTGTTAAGGTCAATTGTTTTCTTTAAATTCTCTTCAGCTTCTACAATATTTCCATCTTCATAATCTATTACTGCAATATTAAAATACGCCCAACTGTAATCTGGAGAAAGGTTGATAACTTTTTCAAATTGATCCTTTGCCGAGTCCTTATCTCCTAATTCCTTATAAATATTACCTATGTAAAAGTGAGCATATATATCTTCGTCGTTTATGTCGATTGTTTTTTGAAAATATTCTATGGCATTTAGATAATCTTTTTGTTTGAAATAAATGAGTCCAAGGTTGAAATATGAATTGGAATCCATATTGTCGGATTCAATTACTTGTTTAAAGCAATCGACAGCTTTATCGTATTCTTTAAGTTCTGTATAAACCAATCCTAAATTGTATATTGCATCCATAGACTCGGGTTCAATGTCTATGGCTTTTTCGTAGGCTTCTCGAGCTTTAGAGAACTGTTTCATTTTTTCGTAAACAATCCCTAAGTTGTAAAAAATTCCCTCATCAAAACTGAACATTTTAGATAGATAAAGTAAATGCTGAAGAGCTTCTTCATTAAACCCACAATCCATAAGCAAGACGGCTAGTTCCCGTCTTGCTTGGAAATTGGATGAATCTTCTTTTATTAATCCTTGTAGTTCTTCTATTTTATCAAGTTTTGACATAATTAACGTTTGTTATTAGATTACAGGAACATCAATTGGTTCAACAAGAATAACGTTTAATACTTCGTTAGAATTAATTTGAACTTGTTTACCTGTTCTGATTAAATCTGCAATACTATCATATACAAAGTACCCAGCTGTTCCAAAAGCTCCGCCAAAAGCTGCAACAGGAACAATTACATATTGCCAGCCTGTATCAGTTACGTCTTTACCCCATTCGATAGATTTTGTTGTAATTTGACCAGATTTTTTGCAAGTTTGTTTCCACGCATCTGCATAACCTTTAGTTGTGGTAATTCCTCCATCATTTGTCATATCGGCTCTTCCAATCAATGAAAGTGATAATGGAACTTGTCTGCCGTTTGGAGTTACAACGTGATCAAAATCTAGATAAAGAATTGCTCCTTTTGACATTCTTTTTGCTGGAGTAATTTCTTTGATGTTTCCACGAATAATTGAACCCATTGGTAAAATTACATCATCAGATGCTTTTTGGTCTGTCATAAGCATTGCGGTGAATCCTGTACCTTTTGAGTTGTAGCCTGTATTTATTGGTGTAAGCATTTGCAATGATAGTTTTGTTCCCGCAGGAATTCTTTTTGTTTTTGCGTTTGCGTTGAATGGTGCAGCAAGTGTGATTTGAGCTGATAATAACATTGCTAATGCTGTTGCTATAATTTTGTTTTTCATAAAGTATCCCTCTTCATTCTACTTCGTTTGCATTTTATCATATTTTTTTTATTTTGTTAAGTCAAGTAATCATAAATTTTTATTAAAGAAAAAGAGCCAGTAATTGGCTCTTAGAATTAAGAATAGCTGGAAGTATGAAAAAGATTAATTATATTAAACGAAAATCTCTTTGATTTTTATATTCTCTAATAGGCGAAATTTTTCTTATCTATATTGGCTAGGTCTATGTGAAGTTTTCTTTCTTGTTTGAAAAAATATTATTTATATTATAATATTTCTATATTATGTAATAAAAGTAATTTGTAAGGGAAAGGTGTATATGGAAATTTTAAATAAAGCGGATATTGGTGTATTTGGTGGTTCAGGCTTTTATAGCTTTCTAAAAGATATAGAAGAAGTGAAAGTTGAAACTCCATATGGCGAAACAAGTGATAGCGTATTTTTAGGGAAAATAGGTAGTCATACTGTTGCATTTATGCCTCGTCATGGAAGAAACCATTCAATTCCGCCTCATTTAGTAAACTTTAGAGCTAACGTTTGGGCTATGAAGCATTTAGGATGTAAAAGAGTAATTTCTCCTTGTGCTGCTGGTAGTTTGCAAAAAGAAGTTAAACCAGGAGATTTTGTAATTTGTGATCAATTTGTTGATTGGACAGATGGAAGAAAAACAACATTTTATGAAGGACCTGTCGTTCAACACCCATCTCCAGCAGATCCTTATTGCCCAGAGTTAAGAGAATTAGCAATAAAAACAGGTAAAGATTTAGGTATTACAATTCATGATCACGGAACTGTTGTTGTAATCAATGGTCCAAGATTCTCTACAAAATCAGAATCTGCGTTCTTTACTCGTCAAGGATGGGAAGTTATCAATATGACCGCATTCCCTGAAGCTTATTTGGTTAAAGAATTGAATATGTGCCCATTAAATATTTCATTGATTACTGATTATGATGCAGGCTTAGTTGGAGATGTTCCTCCTGTTTCTCACGAAGCAGTAATGGAAGTATTCAATAATAATGTTGCGAATTTAAAATCATTACTATTTACAATGATTGAAAATATTCCAGCAGATGCAAATTGTGAATGTGCTAATTCAACAAATATGGACATCTAAGAGGATAAAATGGCAAATTTTATAAAGTTTTTGTATAGGCTTGTAATGTTGTATATGTATTATGTACTCGGTGCATGTATGTTGTCGTGGGTGCCTAATATAAATCCAGATTACCCGCTATTTAATTTTATATTCAAATCATCAGGCTTTTATTTAATCCCGCCAATTCTTGGGTTATCAATTTCGCCTGCTGTGATAATGCTATTATGTGGTTTGGTATTACTCGGTTTGGATAAAATTTATGCAAAATACTTTGCTAAAAATGAGCCAAAAATTCTCGTAATGTCACCTGAAGAATTTTTTGAAAAGATGAAAGAACAACAAAACAAAGAGGATAAAAAAGATGGCGATTAAAATTGTTGTCGCAATAGCAAATTGCTTTTACATATATTTAATGATGATATTTATTAGATGCTTTTTGACTTGGTTTCCAGGTTTAAATTGGAATAATCCGATACTAAAGGCTTTAGCATCATCTGTTGATTTGTATTTAGATTTATTCAGAAAATTTATTCCGCCATTAGGACCTTTCGATTTATCCCCAATTGTAGCAACATTTGTTCTCATCTTTTTGAGAAATGCTGTTGTGTATGGTGCATTATTTTTGTTTAACGCATTGGGAGTGTTAGGGTAAGTAGCTATGAAAATTGTAATTTATGGTGCAACAGAAGTTGGATGTTTGCTTGCGACGGAATTTTTTGAAGATCATGACATTACGGTTATTGATAAAGAGGAAAATCGTACCGAAGAATTTGATAAGCTTGATATTAGCTTTGTACAAGGAAATGCGACTGATATTAATGTTTTAAAGTCCGCTGATATTATAAATTCGGATGTATTTATTGCTTGTACTCCGTTAGATGAAGCAAATATAGTTGCTTGTCTTTCAGCGAAAAAGGTTAGTGGCATTCGTACTATTTGTTTCGTTTCAAAGGCTGAGTACCAAAATACTATGGAACTAGACAAATCAAATGACTATTTGGGTGATTTCTTTATTGATTATGTAATCTGGCCAGAAGCCCTTTTGACCCAAGAATTATTTAGAATTGTAACTGTTGCCCATGCACTTGATGTTGAAAATTTTGCTGATGGAAGAGCAAGACTTTTGGAATATAAAGTTCGTCCAGGGGCTTCTATTGTTGGTAAAATGGTAAAAGATTGCGGTTTTACTCGTGATACCATTATTGTTGGGATAAAAAGGGATGACTTGTTATTTATTCCGAATGGTTTAACTGAGATTAACGAAAACGACAAGCTTATTTTTATGGGAACATCCCACTCTTTAGATATTTTAGCAGGTACATTTTTCCACGAAAAAGAACAGGTTAAATCTGTTGCTGTTATTGGAGGGGGAAATGTTGGATATATGCTTGCGAAAAGTCTTGAGGATATGAAGATTAAAACTAAGATTATAGAAAAAGACTATGACAGATGTGAATTTCTTGCTCAAGAACTTCATAAAACCTTGGTTATTAATGGGGATGGAACGAATTTAAAAATTCTTGATGAAGAAGAGATTGGCTCTAGTGATGTTGTAATTTCTGTAACAAATAATGATGAAAAGAATCTTCTATGCTCTCTTTTGGTAAAACAATTGGGGGTTAAAAGAGTTATCTCAAGAGTTTCAAAAGTTTTGAATGTTCCGTTGTTTGAAAAAGTAGGTATAGATATTGCTGTATCTCCAAAAACATCTGCTATAAATGAAGTTAGAAATGACTTGGATGAAAATGATGTTGATATTTTGGCAACTGTTGAACAAGGTCAAGCTGAGGTTTTGGAAATCCTTGTTAAAGATGAGTTTAATGGCAAAAAGATTATGGATTTACGATTCCCTGCTCCTGCCATTATCGGAGTTGTTCAACGTAGAAATCAGGTTATTATTCCAAAAGGCGATACTCAGCTCAGGGAACATGATATTTTGATCATCTTTACAAAGGCAGATACTGCACAACAGATTAAATCTTATTTTAAGGTAGCGTAGGAAGTTATGAGATTAAACTATATTTCAAATTCAGTAGGTTTAATGTTAATGGATATAGGTTTGGTGACCTTTATTCCTATTGCCGTTGCGATATATTATTGTGAATGGGGGTCAATTTTACCTTTTTTCACTGCGGGTATTTTTTCTCTTTTTGTAGGGGATATTCTTTGTCGCTCGTTTAAGCGAGGTAGTGATGCTTTAAATGATATTAAACGTTCTGAAGCGTTGATGACTGTTTCTTTGAGTTGGCTTGCTTTCGGGGTTGTGTGTGCAATTCCGTATTTGTTTTACGGTTTAAGTCCTGTTGATTCCTTGTTTGAATCCGTATCCGGTATCACAACAACTGGTGCGACAATTCTTGAAAATTTTGATTACCCGAGAACAATTATGTTTTGGCGTTCATTTACTCAATGGCTAGGTGGTATGGGAATTATTGTATTATTTGTTGCAATTTTGCCTCAATTTGCTGTTGCAGGGCGTCAAATGTTTTTTGCTGAAACTCCAGGGCCAACTGAGGAAAAATTTACTCCAAGAATTAAAAATACCGCTTCTGCTTTGTGGATTGTTTATGCGGGTTTAACAGTTATTTGTACAATTTGTTTATGGCTTGCAGGCATGCCTGTTTATGATTCAATTTGTAACTCAATGTCCACAATGTCTGCTGGTGGCTTTTCTCCTCACCCTCAAAGTATAGGAGGGTATAATTCTAATGTAATCAATTGGATTATTATAATTTTTATGTTTATTGCGGGTACTAGTTATACTTTGCAATCAAGAGTATTGACTAGACGACGCTTATCCTTATTTTGGAAAAGTGAAGAATTTAGAACTTATGCAACAATAGTTTTGTTTGTTTCTTTGGCATTATCTGGAATTTTGTATTTTGAACATCATTATTCGCTAATCCATTCTCTTACTGCTGGTTTTTATCAGATGTTATCTATTTCTTCTTCTACTGGTAGTGCGAGTGAAGATTTTCAGTTGTGGAATTTTGATGCCCATGTAATATTATTCTTCTGTTTATTTATTTCATCTTGTTCAGGATCAGCCGGTGGTGGTTTGAAATTAACAAGATGGATTCTTATTTTTAAATTTATAAAGAATGAAATATACAAAATTCTTCATCCTAACGCTGTTGTTCCTGTAAAAATTGATGGGAAAGTTGTATCTACGGATGTTGTAAGACAAACAATCTTTTTTATTTTTGCGTTCTTTGGATTGTGGGCTATATCAGCTACATTCTTAACTGTTACAGAGCAGAATTTAGAGATTGGTCTAACGTCTGCAATTACATCAATTGGTGACATCGGCCCAGGGTTGGGGAACGTAATTGGACCTATGGGAAATTATTCTTCTCTTCATTCGTTTTCAAAAATTATTTTTATATTTAATATGTTGGTTGGTCGTTTGGAAATAATTCCATTTTTAGTATTGTTCCACAAAGATTTTTGGACCATAAAACGTTAAATTTATTCTTGAAAAAAATAATATTAAAAGCTCCAAGAGATTTTTCACTTGGAGCTTTTAATCTATGAAATGTAAATTTCAATTATTTATTTTCTTTTAAGCCTTTAGCAAAAGATTCATTTGCTCTTGATTTGATTTCAGCTTTAATAATATCGATGAATTCATCAACTTTGAATGTGCCGACTTGACCAATTGCTCTAGCTCTAACAGCTACTGAGTTAGCTTCAATTTCTTTGTCGCCGATTACACAAACATAAGGAATCTTCTTATCTTGAAGGGATTCTCTAATTTTGTAATTCATGCTTTCAGATCTATCATCAAGGTTTACTCTGATACCAGCATCACGCATTTTTCTGTAAACTTCTTCAGCAAAATCAATGTGTTTTTCATTAGAGATTGGAACAATGTTTACTTGAGTTGGAGCTAACCAAGTTGGGAATGCTCCTGCGTAGTGTTCAATCAAGATTCCGTGGAATCTTTCCATAGAACCAAAGATTACTCTGTGTAACATTAATGGAGTTTTCAATTGTCCATCTTTGTCTTGATATTTGATATCAAATCTAGCTGGCAAGTTGAAATCTAATTGAATTGTAGCACATTGCCAAGTTCTACCGATAGCATCTTTGATTTTGAAGTCGATTTTTGGCCCGTAGAATGCACCATCACCTTCATTGATGTCATATTTCATTCCACGTCTATCCATAGCTTCTTTTAGACCAGCTTCAGCTTTGTCCCAGTTTTCGATTTCTCCGATGAAACTTTCTGGTCTTGTTGATAATTCAACTTCAAATTTCATATTGAAAATTGCAAGAGTGTCTGCAACAAAATCAATAATTCTGTTGATTTCATCAACTAATTGTTCTGGAGTACAGAAGATGTGAGCATCATCTTGAGTGAATCCTTGAACACGAGTTAATCCTGACAACGCACCTGATTTTTCTTTACGATAAACAGTACCAAGTTCTGCCATTCTTAGTGGTAATGAACGGTATGAATATCTGTTTGCTTGATAAATCAAGATGTGGAATGGACAGTTCATTGGCTTTAAGATAAATTGTTCATCTGAATCTTCATCTTTTTGAATAAAGAACATGTTTTCTCTGTAATGATCTGCGTGTCCAGAAATTTCCCACAATTTAGATTTCGCAATGTGTGGAGTGTTTACGATTACGTAACCACGTTTTCTGTGTTCTTCTCGCCAGTAATTTTCGATTTCTTCTCTAACGATAGCTAAGTTTGGATGCCATAAAACAAGTCCACCACCTAATTCTTCTCTTGTTGAGAATAGGTCTAGTTTTGTTCCTAATTTTCTGTGGTCACGTTTTTCAGCTTCTTCCAAGAATGTTAAATAGCTTTGTAAATCTTCTTTATTCCAGTATGCTGTTGCATAAATTCTTTGAAGCATTTTGTTATTTTCGTTGCCTCTCCAATATGCTCCTGCAACTTTTAATAATTTGAATGCATTTGTTTTAATATATGACGTGTTTGGAAGGTGAGGACCAGCACATAGGTCATTGAATAAAGCATTTCCATCTTTGTCTTTTGTAATGTACAAAGTTGGGTTGTCGTTTTTGTGTTCTTCAAGAAGTTCTGCTTTGTAAATTTCACCTTCTTTTTTGAATTCTTCAATTTGTTTTTCAACATCAGGAATCACATATTTTTCAAAAGTAAGATTTTGTTTGATGATTTCTTTCATTTTTTCTTCGATTTTTGCTAAATCTTCATGAGTGAAAGCATGACCATCGGTTAAATCAAAGTCGTAGTAAAAACCATCAGCTGTTGCTGGTCCTATTGCTAACTTTGCAGATGGGAACAGGCTCTGAACGGCTTGTGCCATGATGTGTGATGTTGAGTGTCTTAAAATAGACAAAGTTTCGTTGTTCTTTTCCATTTTCTTCTTTCTATCCTTTTAGGGGTAAATTGAATTTATATATAAAAACCCTTATATATCAAATTTACCCTCGAGGTGGATCCCTCTAACTACTTACAATTACAATTATAGTACGGGGGTAAATAATTACAAGTTTTAACAATTAAAAAGAAAGATATTTACTTGAGAGAGTTGATGATGTTTTTTGCAGCGACAAAACCTGTTGACCAGCAATTTTGGAGATTAAAACCTCCGCAAAATCCATCAATATCCATAGCTTCTCCACAGAAATATAACCCCTCATTCTTTCGAGATTCCATTGAGGTCGGATTTATTTCTTTTAAATTTATCCCTCCACAAGTTACAACTTCTCCATCTGGGACATTGCCTGTTATAGTAATTTCAAAATTGGTTAATTTGTTTAATATGTTATCTCGCATTTTTCCATTTATTTTGTGGCATGGAGTATCTTTTTGAATATCAAGGTTATTTAATAGCCAATTAGCAAAAGACTTTGGCACAAATTGTCCAAGAAGATTTTTGATTTCTTTATGTGGATTTTTATCTAATAACTCTTGCAAGTTTAAATTTTCAAGGATTTGTAAGTTTATTTTATAAGGTTTTTCTTTTCTTGCATATATGGATGAAATTTTATAAATCAACGGTCCAGAAATTCCCTTGTGGGTAAAAATTATATCGCCAATCCCGAGGTTTTTGAAATCTTTCCCATTTACTTTTACATTTTTTATTGAAACTCCTGAAATATCTGAAAAATCTTCTTTTGTTACAAGTCCAACAAGAGCTTGCACTGGGGTTTCAATTTTGATGTCTAGAGGTGTAAGTATTTTAAAATCTGAGTGTCCCCCGATTGCAAGAACAACTATATCAAAGGCATATTTGCTTTTGTTTGTTGTTATTTTGTAGCAGTTTTGGAGTTTTTCGATTTGTTCAACTTCTTCTTTTATAAAATCAGATTTTTGTATAACTTTTAATAACTTTTCTTGAACTTCTTTTGCAGAGTTTGATTTTGGAAAAATTCTATTATCCTCTTGAGTATAAGTGTCAATTCCGATTGAATTAAAAAATTTGAGAGTGTCTTGAGTTCCAAATTTTGAAAAGGCGGAATATAAAAATTTTTCACCTCTTGGGTAATTTTTTGCAAGCTCTTTAAAATCAAATTCTGAGTGTGCAAGATTACACCTTCCTCCTCCTGTTGGGAGAATTGTCCTTAAATATTTTCCTTTATCAAAAATGGTTGGGATAATTCCGCTATCAATAAGAAATTTTGCACAAATACACCCTGCTGGACCAGCACCAATAATTGCGACCGATTTATTAAAAGTCAACTCTTGTACCATACAAAAATACCATTTCAGGGTTCTCTAGGTCATTGTGCATTTCTTCAATAGTTTTGTGCAATACAGGATGAACAAAATCTGCATTTAATTCCATCATTGGAACAAGGATAAAAGCTCTTAAATGTAAGAACTTATGTGGAATTGTAAGGTTTTCCTCATCTATAATGTCTTTGTTGTAAAACAAGATATCAATATCAATAGTTCGATCCTCGTATGCATTAGAATCTTTTCTATCTCTTCCTAATTGTGTTTCAATCCTTTGACAAGCTTTTAATAGTTCTTGTGGAGTATATTTTGTTTTAACTTCAATCACGGCATTTACAAACCAAGTCTTAGTATCCATCCCCCACGGTTCTGTTTCATAGAAAGAGGATGAACGCACAATAGCAATTCCCTCATCCGCTCCTAACAAACTTGCTGCTTGTTGTACATAGCCGATTCGGTCGCCTTTATTAGATCCTAAACTTAAATATGCTATTGCCATAATCCGATTTTATAAATTTTTGTGTATATTGTCAACATGTTACTGTATTTGTTGTATAATTTCGGTATTATGATTATATATTCTATTATTTTAATATTGTTGGTTTTGATTGTAGTTTCAATGTTCAGTGAATTGTTTTTATATGGACTTGTTTCTACAATTCTATTTATATTGTTGTTACCATTTTATTATATTGTAAGAGTTTTTAATGGTAAATTCTTATATGGTTGGAAAGAAAAATTGGGCTTTTTCAAAAATCCACATTTGGGTGATAAGGTTATAATGTATCACGGCGTTTCTGTTGGTGAAGTTATTGCGTTAGAGAATTTAATCAAAAAAACAAAAGAAGTTTTTCCTGATTATAAAATTGTCGTAACGACTGGAACAAAAACAGGACAAGAGATTGCTCATAAAAAATATGATAAAATTGCTGATTTTATTACATATTTCCCTTTTGATATTCCATATTGTGTGGATTCTTTTTTGATGAAGATAAAACCAACTGTTGTTTTGATTGCTGAAACTGAGTTGTGGCCAGTATTTTCCTTTTCTTGTAATTCAAAGGGGATAAAATTATATTGTATAAATGGAAGAATGTCTGATTCTACATATAAAGTCTATCGATTGTTCGGACATTTTTTTAAACTTGTTTTGAGTAAATATACAAAAATTCTTACTCAGAGTGAAATTGACATGAATAAGCTAGTATCAATAGGAGCACCTATTGATAGGACCTCTGTTATGAAGAATTTGAAGTTTGATGTGAAAAAATCTGATGAAATAGTTGATATTGGGCAGGATGGATATAGAGTTATTATTGCCGGAAGTACCCATAAAGGCGAGGATGAAATTGTTTTGAATGTTTTTAAGGAAAAACTTCAAAAGTATCCAGATATAAAATTGTTACTTGTCCCTCGTCATACGACAAGACTTCCTCAAATTATTCAAATTCTGGATACTCTTGGCTTGAACTATGGATTTAGGTCAAAGGGGGATACATTTAAAGATAAAGATGTTGTTGTTCTTGATACGATGGGCGAATTAAGTAAAATGTACGCAATTTGTCATTTTGCATTTATAGGTGGTAGTTTTAACAAAACTGGTGGTCACAATCCTCTAGAAGCAACTGTTTATTCAAAACCGACAATAACCGGCCCGTCTATTCATAATTTTAGAGATATTTATTGGTTACTTTCTCGTTCTAAAGCTGGAAAAATTGTGAAAACTCCGCTTGAATTTTCGGAATATGTAGATAAGTTGTTATCCGATAATGAATTTTATCAACAGGCATGTAAAGATTGTTCTACTGTATTTAATGACCAACAAGGTGCTTTAGATGTAGTTATAAAAGAGTTGAAGGAAATATTGTAACGAATTGTTACATAGAGGGTTTAAATATTAAAGTTTCCCAAAATGGATTCCGATATATTGAGTAAGGAAATTTGATGAAAGGAAATCCATTATGGGTATGAGTGCTTCACAGGCTAGATTTTTAAGCCTTACAGCTCGAAAAACAAATGTTGAATATGAAGGACAACAAATTAACCAACAGAGAACAACATTGTCTAATGAGTCTTCAAGCTATTATAGCCGTTTGACAAATATGGATGTTCCAACTCCTCCTTCAAGTTCAGATTATACAAAAATTACATATTCTTTTACTGATGGTTCTGAAACTAACACTATCAATTCTTTGATCGCAACAAAAGATGGTTCTTATATATTGAACTATACTCGTGAAACATTGGAAGAATCAGTTGTTTCAAATGGTTCTGTTATGGTTACAAGACAAATAGCAGATGATGGTTCTAAATCATACTATGTTGGAGCTTCAAAACTAAGAACTTTAGGCCAAGATGTTGCAGATGATTCATATTTGAAAACTTTGTCTGATTCTGACAGGGCTGATGCTTTAGTTGTTGAAAATCAATATTTAGCTATGTTGCAAGATAAATATAAAGAATCAGAATGGTATGTTAAATATCAATATAATTCAACTACAAAAGGTTATGATCCAGTATTTTATTCAGCACAACAAGTAAAAAATGCTGATTACTCTGAAAAAACAGGAGCATCTTTATCTTCTGTTAAATCATATACTTATGGTCAAGCTACGGAATCTGTTGAAATTCGAAATCAAAAGGCAAGAGTTGAACAAGATAGCTCTGGAAGATACAAAAGTATCTATATTTACCAAACAGATGAAGAAGGTAATATTCAAACAGATGAAGATGGAAATCCTTTGGGTTATGAATATTCTCTAGATGCTTCTTCTGCTATAGATGATGCGGCTTATAATGATGCAATGAATAAATACCATTATGACAAATCATTATATGAACAAGAAGTTCAAGCAATTAACTCTAAAATTGAAATTGTTCAACAACAAGATAAAGATCTTGAATTAAGATTGAAACAACTTGATACTGAAGAAAATGCTATTTCTACTGAAATGGAAGCAGTTAAGAAAGTTATTTCAAAGAATGTAGAGTCTACATTTAAAACATTTAATGCATAGTAAAAAGTTTTTAATAAATTTCCTTTCCTTTTTCCTATTTATTTCCCAACGACTCATAAAAAAGTCGTTTTTTTTTGCTGATTTTCTTAGGCATTTGTAATATGATATAATTATCAAAAAGGAGAATGTAATATGACAAAACTCAATCATAGCTTGAAAAACGGGGGGGGGTAACCTCTTAAAGAAAGTTGTAGTCAAAGTTTTAGCGGATGGCACCCGCTTGTTCCATTGTGGAGAAATAAAGTTAAAGAGATGTCATTCTGAACTTGTTTCAGCATCTCTATCCGAACGCATAGGCAATTTCCTCTCTCCAAGGGAAGAGGAGTTAGGGGAGAGGGTTCTTCCTTTTGCTAAGTTAAAGACACTGAAACACATAATTAAAAAATGTGCATTTACTCTTGCAGAAGTCCTAATAACTCTCGGCATAATTGGTGTAGTTGCAGCGATTACATTGCCGAACTTAATGGCTGCATATAAAGCGAGAGTTTTAAGAAGTCAATTTATGAAATCTTATTCTCTTATTCAACAAGCATATAAAATGATGGAAGCTGATGGTATTGGATTATCTCCAAGTGATTTTAATGTTAATGTAACTAATCAACTCAATCCCTTTAAGACTGCAATTCAACCGTATTTTACAGGAACAACCGATTGCGATGGCTCTTCAAGTTCGGTGTGTCTAAATGCTATTAAGACTCCTTATTCAACTCTTTCAGGCAAAAATAAAATTCCATGGAATTTATTTGATGACGGTCAATTTGCTTTGAAAGATGGGACATTATTTTTATTTGAAAATCCTGCAGGAGGTAAAAAAGCATGGTTATTTGTAGATATAAATGGAAAACAAGGAAAGCCGAATAGAGCTGGAGTTGATTTATTTGTGTTTCAACTTACGGATGATGGTTTAAAATCAATGGGTGATGAAGGTACGGTGTATGTTGGTGATACATATTGTGCCGCAACCGGATGGAGTGGGGGTGCTTATAATGGAATGTCCTGCACAAATAAAGCAAAAAATGACCCAGATTATTTCAAAAAGGTGCTAAAAGTTATTAAATAATTTTCATTAAAATTAAAAATATAGTCATTTAGTATTAATGACCTTTTAGAAAGTTTATTATATAATTTTTATATAGTAGAAGAGGTTTTTATATGTCAATTGATGATGCATTAGTGATGATTTTAGCAGGAGGAGAGGGTAAAAGATTATATCCTTTAACAAAAGATAGAGCAAAACCTGCTGTACCGTTTGGCGGACGTTATAGAATTATTGATTTTGTTTTGAATAATTTTATTAACTCTGGATTTTACAAAATTAAAGTTTTGACTCAGTACAAGTCAGACTCGTTGAACAAGCATATTACTCGAGGATGGGCTTTATCTCCATTTTTGAATCAATATGTGGATTTGTGTCCTGCTCAGATGAGGACTGGTAATGATTGGTATCGTGGTACTGCGGATGCTATATATCAAAATATTTTTCACATAACTGATGAAGATCCTCGTTATGTTTGTATTTTTGGTGGAGACCATATTTATAAGATGAAAGTCTCTCAAATGCTTGATTTTCACAAGGAGAAGAAAGCGGACTTATCAATTTCCGCTATTCCTATCCCAATTGAAGAAGCTTCAGAGTTTGGAATTATGGAAGTGGATGATAATTGGAGATTAGTTAATTTCGTTGAAAAACCACAGACAAAACCAAAATCTATTCCAGGTCATCCAGAGTTGTGTTTGGCTTCTATGGGAAATTATATTTTTGATAAAGAGATTTTGTTAGATTCTTTGAATAAAGATGCTAATATTGAAACTTCTCACCATGATTTTGGGAAAGATGTTATTCCTATGATGTTGAATGAAGGTAAAAATATTTACGTATATAATTTTTCATCAAATTCCTTCCCAGGAATGGCTCCAGCAGAACAAGGTTACTGGAGAGATGTAGGTAGTATTGATGCTTATTGGCAGGCAAACATGGATTTGTTGGCTTATTCTCCTGAATTGAATTTATATTCAAAAGAATGGCCTTTAAGAACTTTTAACTATAATTATCCTCCTGCAAAATTTGTTTGGGAAGAGGGTGATAGAGTTGGTATGGCTACTAATTCTATGGTTTCAGAAGGTTGTATTATTTCTGGTGGTGGTTTATCTCATTGTGTGCTATCACCAAAAGTTAGAATTAACAGTTATTCTAGCGTGACAGATAGTATTCTGATGGAACAAGTTGAAGTTGGTCGTTATTCTCAAATTAGAAAAGCGATTATTGATAAAAATGTTGTAATTCCTCCTCATACCAAAATTGGTTTTGACCGTGAAGAAGATTTGAAACGAGGATTTCATGTTTCTGCGGGAGGTGTTACAGTTGTTCCTAAAGGAGCTATTTTGTAATACATTTGTAACAAATTAAAGATTTTTTAAATTTTGAGGTACAATAATATTGTGCCTCAATTATTTGTAAATTTTTATGAATACACTAGCAAAAAAAGGCAATTCTGATGCTTTATAATCTTTATTGATTTGGGTAGGTAAAATTGTGAATATTAGTAGAATACCAGGTAGAATAGTTTCATATGTTGTTAGTAAAGCCCCACAAATGACGATTAGTGGTGAGCGTGCTAACAAAGCTGTTGCTTGGGTTGGAAAACATATTTCGTCACCTGAAAATAGATTTATTTTGGGTGCAACTGCCTTAATGAGTCAACCTTTTATTGATTTGCATAATAGAAAGGTTGATGAAGACACAAGAAAAGTTTCTGCAGCTAGAACTGTTGCAAAAATTATTGCGGGAACATTGACAGGTGTTCTTATTCGTTCTGCTTGTATTCATTCTGTTAATGCTTTTACTAAGCTTCCTCATGAAATAAGCCCTAATATGAAATTCAAGTCTTTGAGAAATTTATTCACTCCTAGTGAGGGAATTTGTAAAAACTTGAATGAATATAAAAATGCTATGGGTACAATTTTGGCAACTGTTGTAATGATGTTTACAAACTTTTTGATTGATGCCCCATTAACGAAATTTTTAACTAACAAATTTGTTGATAAAATTCACAACAATGCTTCAAAACCTCAAGATTCTCAGCCTGCAAAAATGGCGACTGAAACCAAGGAGGTAAAACATGATTAAGCCTGCTTGGATGCAAAAAACTTGGGATTATGTTGCAAGTCGTTATGGTGAAGATGTTGGTAAAATGCTTGTTCATACAGGCGTAATTGGTTGGGTTTTGTCTTCTGCTGCTCAAGTGACTGCAATCCTAATTAACGAAAAAATTCCAAAAGAACAAAAAATGTATATGGTTCCTCAGGAATTGGCGGATGCTGCTGTTAATATTGTTTCTTTCTATGCAGTTACAAGAACTTTTAAAGCTATTGCTAACAAGTTGGTATCTACTGGTAAATTGTTACCAAAAACAATTAGTACGGTATTGAAAAATAGTTCCGTTGCAGAAAAAATTGGGAAAAAAGGTTTCGATGTCGCAAAACATGGGCATCTACCAGCAGAATTATTAAAGGAATATGGTAAATTCTATTCTGGTATTGATATTTTAGGTACTACATTAGGTTCTGTTATTTCTTGTAACTTGTTAACCCCTGTTATTCGTAACGAAATTGCTGCAAGTAGGCAGAAAAAAGGTATTGCTAAAATAAATTCAAAATCTGATAATCAGCCTGCAAATATTAAATACCCTAATAACAAAGACCTTTATTTAAAACGCCCAACAATGCAAACTTTTCAGTCTGTATTAAATTCCGGAAGTTTAAAGGTATAAGTAAATAAAACCCCCTAAGATGGCTATTATAATTGCAACAAATCCTATAGATAGTTTTAAAAAGTAATTGGTTGTGTAATCTTGTGGTTCTTGGATTTTTGAAACAATTGTTTTTGAATAGTCAAATTTTGAATTGTTTTTAGTTTTTTCGTAAGCAGAATGCAGTATCTTTTTATATTTGTACATTGTCTCTAACTCTTTTCTTGCATTTGGATTAGATATTGTCATTTTTTTTACTTTTATATTTTGATTTGCGTTTAATTCATTATCAACGTATGCAGACAAGTTATTGATGAAATCCATTTCCATCACCTCTTTTGGGGGTTGTTCTGTTTTGGATGCTTTGAATTTGCTCATAATTTTTTGTAATTCTTCGACTTTTTTCCTACATTCAATACATTTTGCCAAGTGCTTATCAAAATCTTGTTTTAATCTCGGATTAAGTCGTCCATTGAGGTAGAAATTTATTAATGCTGAAATTTGATTACAGGTTAATTCTTTATTCATTGTCTTTCTCCTTAGTTTAGATATAGTTTTTTAATGCTTCTTGTAGTTTGAGTCGTCCTCTTGCAATTCGAGATTTTACTGTTCCAATGCTTGCATTTGTTGTTTGGGCAATTTCCTCATAACTTAGTCCCCGAAATTCTCTCAAAATTATGGCAATTCTAAATGCTTCTGGAAGTTCTCTGATTGCGGATTTGATAAGTCTTTCACATTCTGCTGTTATACATTTGTCGAATGGCTTACTCTTTTTGTCTGGAATTTCGATTTTTACAGTTAAATTTAATGGTTCGCATTCATAGTCAAGAGAGATAGTGTCAAGACTTTTTTTATTTTTCCTTAAACTATCATAGTATGTATTTGTAATAATTTGATTTACCCATCTGTTGAAACATTTGGGGCTTTTTAAATTTTGGATATTTTTAGCAATTTTTAACAGAACTTCTTGAGTTAAATCATGGATACTGTTACTGTTTTTTGCCATGTATGAAAGAGTTGCAAAAATATCTCTTTGAATTCTTTTGAGTAATGTTTCAAGAGCTTTGAAATCTTCTTGCTGAGAAAGCACGATAAGTTCCTCTATTGGCATTTTTTTATAGAGTAACTTTTTTTCTTGCATAACAAAATCTCCTTAACTAAATGTTAAAGAGATTTGTTGTTTATTTATATCAACTTATTATTAAGAATTTGAGGTATTGTTCTTTTTTATAAAATAATAATACCTTTACTTATTCAATTTATAACGAATTACTGAATTGCTACCTTGAGATGAAACGAATAGTAAATCCCCAGTAATATACATACAATAAGGTTTCTGCACCTCAGAAATTAGTTCTGTTATAGCTCCATTTGTGTCAACTTTTAGTACGTTATCTTTATTGTAGTTTGCAACATATATATTGCCTAGATTATCGAGTGCAAGTCCAATTGGTCCATCTATTTTTTGACTTTTTAAAAAGATAAGCTTTTTATTATCAGGTCCAATTTTGTAAATGGTATTATCTGAAAAACCTGCAACGTATAGATTCCCTTTTTTATCAGCAATTACCCCTGTTGGACTGGGAATATCTTCGTAAACTCCGTTACTGTTGTTTGCAGGAGCTGCATCCTGATATGTTTCTGGAGCAGTTTGTTCTGCTTTTGCAGTTGGAAGGTCTGTTCCAATTGAATCAGCTAATTGTTTTGCTTTTTGTCCGATAAGTGTATCTGTTGGAATCAGAGTTAAATACATCTTTGCTTTTTCTGGTTCCCCAAGTTTTTTACTTAATTGTGCAGCTTTATAAACTGATTCGTAATCATCAGGTTTTCTTAAAATAATCTGTTTGAATACTGCAAGTGCCGCTTCATCTTGTTTTAAATACTCAAGGATAGAACCTAAATTGTAGTACGCATCAATATAATTTGGGTCAAGCTCAATCGCATTTTTGAAACATTGTGCAGATTCTTCAAATTGCCCAAGTTGATAATAATCAATTCCTTTGTTATATTGAAGTTTTGCATCTGTTGCAATTGTCGCATTACTTGTTAAAGTCGCACAAAGTAACACTGCTAAAACTAAAAAGGGTTTGATAATTTTATTGTATTTCATCTAGTTCCTCAATTAATTCTTTGTTTGCATTAGCAAATTCGCTTCCTCTTGCAATTATAGCCTTTTTAAGAATTAGTGGCAAATTAATTGTTTGCATTTCTTCAAAATTGTTAGGAAGTCTAAGACTCCAGTTTTTATCTCCAGAAGTTCCAGGAACATTGTATGTTTCAGTCATATTGAAGAAATCAGTGAAGAATATTTGAATGTTTTCAGCTTTGCAAGCAAAGAGTTCTACTAATTTTGTTTCTTTAAGAAATTCTACGTCATTAGTCATTCTAACAATAATTTCGTCTTTGTTATTAGCTTCTTGGAACAAATCATCTACAAGGTTTTTAACATGCAAATAGCCTTCGTGAGTATTGATTAAAGATTTTGCCCAAACGCTAACTGGTCTATTATCGTGTGTTCCAATCATAGCCCAACATTTTTCTGTAATATTTTTACATCTATATGGATCATCTTCTTCTGTTGGAACAGTAAATTGAGTTAATCTCATTCCAAGCAATTCATACTCTTCCATTACTTTTGCGACTGGATTTGTTAATGTTCCTAAATCTTCGCATACAATAGAATCTTTTGTTAAACCTTCTTCTTTAGCTGCTGCGATAACAATTTTTTCGATTAGTCTTCCGTATAGTTTAACTTGTTCTTCTGTTAAAGTTTTTACTCTTTTTTCTTTATCTGAAGTTAGAGTTTCGTCCAAATCTTCTAATTTTGCAATTGCATATTTTGAAAGTTCTGGATGTTCAGGAGATGAATACAATCTGCCTGCACCTTGACTTGGCATAGGCTTTTTACCAGATTTATATACCCATGGGTCTATTAAACCTACAATGTGGTCAATTCTTACACCGCCAGGGTTTTCCCTAAACATTTTTTTGAATAGGTTTTTCATTAGAATTCCTGCTTCGCCTAAAGAACCATCTTCGTTATATAATTTTTCTGGGTTGATAACTGGAAATCCCCATGCTTGACCGTCTTTTGAAAAATAATCTGGAGGACAGCCTAAGCACCAGCCTTCAAGGAATAATGATTGATAAGCCCAGCAATCACGGTCAGAGAATGCAACTTGTCTATCTGCAATCATTTTTATCCCTTTTGAATCTGCTAATTTTTTAGTTTCTAAATTTTGTTTATTAAGAACAAATTGGATGAATTTGTATTTTTCAATTTCTTTAGCATATGTTTTTGAAGTTTCTTCAATTCTTTTAGCGAATGTCTTTTCTTCTTCTTTAGTCTTTGGATTGAAAAGGTTTTTGTCTGTTTTATCTTTCCAGTTTGGCCAGAAATCTGTACCATTTTTGATAGAAAGAGCTTCGTATAAGCTATCTTTTGACAACCAAGAGTCGTTTTCTTTTTTATATGCTTCAAATTCTTTATTTAATTCTTTGTTATTTAATTTTTCAAAGTTATTAAAAGCTTCTGTTAACGCTTCATCTTGTCTTTTAGTTATATAAGTATAACTTGTTCTGTTTTTGTCTTTATTAGGATTGTTTTCTACAATATCATTGAATGTTTTTTCTGATAGGATTTTAAACCATTTATCAGTTGTTAACTCTTTTAAATCAATAAAAAGAGGATTGTTAGAAAAGATTGTACCTGTATAAGGTGAAGAGTCAGAACTTTTAGTCTTTCCTGCTGGACCCATTTGAATAGCATCAAATAAGCCTTGAGCATAATTTAAGAATTTTTTCCCTCCATTAGAATTTATTGTTCCAAATCCTGTATTTTCACCTTCCGCAGCAGGAAAACTTCCATTGTGCATAATAAATACAAAATTCTTCTTACCTAAAGCTTTTAAAGCCTTTCTAATTGTACTCACTCTATTTTTATCTAGTGTACAAACCATTTCTACCCCTTCTTATTTATAATTAAACTAAAACACTCTCAAATAAAAAATAAAAATGGGCTCAGTGGGACTCGAACCCACGACCAATTGATTAAGAGTCAACTGCTCTACCAACTGAGCTATAAGCCCATTTACATGTAAAAGAATATCATAAAAATTTTGAGTGTAAAGTATTTTTGAATGGTGAAAATTATTTTCTAATCCATTCCCAAAATCCATTTCTATCCTGACAAGGTTTGAATCCATTTTCTTCATAAAACTTTGCCGTATTACGAGAATTTGGACTTAAGATAATTCTGTCTGCCATAGATTTTATAGAGTCAAGAATTCTTGTTCCAACTCTTTTAAATTCTGGTGTTATAGAATATACGTTTCTTGGATCGACTTGAATGTAGGATATGTAAAAATCTCTTGTTTTTTTCTCTGTAACCTCGGTTAACCCTAAGATATGTTCATCATTTAATTTTTCGAATTTATCTTTTTGTTTTGTAATGGCAAAAATTTTAAAAGAGTCATACCAATCGGGATTATAATATCTTTCTAATGCTGTTGTATAGATATTGCAAGCATATTGGTCCCTTTCTCCCCAGTAATGGCATACATTTTTTAATGCTTTAATATCGTTTTTGTTTGTATTTTCAATTTCAACAAATGATGCTACTTGGGGTTTGTAAGAGCCAAGTGCATCTTTTTTTAGAATTTGTACGGGATTTTTAAATTTAGCTCTAAAATTAATTTGAGTATTGTTGTTAACTATGTTCATTTCAAAATCAACTAAAACATCTAAATTAAATTTTTTGCTATTGTATTGAAGAGATTTATAATCCTATTTTCGTATCAAGTTTGAAATAGTCGATAATGTCATATATTGCTGAAATTTCATCGTAAAAAACTTTTGTTTGTTTTGGATCTTTTAATGAACAAAAAATCCCTTCAGAAAGTTCAAACAAGTTTTTATTAGTCGATAAAGCAAACATTATTTTATCTCTAACGAAAGCACATTTAGCTTTAGTTGTTCCAAATGCTGTATGAAGGTTTTTAAATCTTTCCATAAAACTCGTTGTAATTAAGTATCGTCCTTCAATTTGATCTTGAGAGTACGCATTATATTTTTTATTGAACTCAGGGTCTTCAAGTGTCATACTGCTCATTTCTTTTTCATTGTCAAATTTTTGACAAATGGCAAAGAGGCTAAAGACAACTAACAAAAATATCCCAATTCCGATTTTAAATGTGTCTTCTGATAAATATCCAAGAACTATGATTATAGCAGAGCTGAATATTGTAGCAATTGTACCAGTAGCGTTGTTTCTAATATTTTGATCCCCTTTAGTGGCAATAATTGTTTTTGATTTTGTTGTTTTGTTGGAATCAATTAGAATAATAACTCCCTTAAATACTCTATCAACTCTTCTGTTCCTTCCAGAACCAGAAACTTGTGTCAAGCTGGTTTCTGATATTTTAAAAGAGAGTCCGTTGTATTCTCCTTCAAATGTGTCGTCATTGCTTCTTGTGTTGTAAGTGCTAAATAGTTCACTTTGTCTTAGCTTTTCGTTACTAATAATGTTTTTTTCTGGAATCCAGTTTATATTTCCAAGAGAACAAATCAATTTTTGCAATACTTCTTTTTTTATCTTGTTTTGTAGCCCTCTAGTTATAAATCGATATGAGATTAACATAACAATAGCATATAAGGCTAACCCTCCCACTATTAAAGGGAAAAATAAAAGATGATAAATATAGGTTGCCAAAAAGCATGTTGCAAATATCGCAATAACTGTAAAGATTACAGCTCGTATTTTTCTTTCTTCTTCGTATTTTTCAATAAGAGGGCTGACTTCTTTTTCATAATTCCTGTAAAAGTCTAATATTCTCTCATTTTTTATTTGTCTTGATGTTTTGTTCTTAATCATATTTATTATAATCCTGTTTTTTCGTCTAGTTTAAAATAATCAATTATATCGTAAATTGCGGTTGTTTCTTCATAAAAAGATTTTACTTGTTTTGGGTGTTTCAAAGAGTGAAATAATCCCCCCGATAATTCAAAAAAATCTTTATTGGTATGTAGGGCAAACATAATTTTGTTATCAAAAAATGCACATTCTATATTTTTTGTTCCAAATGCTGTTTGTAGGTTTTTAAATCTATCCATAAATCCTGTTGTAATTAAGTATCTTCCCTCTACTTGGTCTTCAGTTGTAACAATATATTTTTTATTAAAATCTGGATCTTCAAGATTCATTTCCTTATTTGAATGAGAGAATAAGGAAATGATACTAATAGTGCCAGAAAAGAGAAAGATACAAGATATAAAATAACTTTCACTACTGATTGCGTAATATAAAAGAGAACCCCATAGAAAAACAAGGAGTAGTGTACATATTATTTCCGTTTTTTTATCCATTTTAGGTTGAATTTTTGTATGGGCTTTTATTTCTTTATTTGAGCCAATTAAAATAATAATTCCCTTAAATACGTTTGAAACCGTATGATTATCTCCAGAACCTGACTCAGAAGATAAGTTTGTTTCTGAAACTTTGAAGGTTACTCCTTTATACTCTCCAGTAAAAGCGTCATCATTTTCTCTAATGTTATAACTCTCAAACAGTTGACTTTTTCGGATAGTTTCATCACTAATAGTTTCTTTGCCTGAACACCAAGAAATTCCTTCAATACTCTCAAGTATTTTAGGTAATAAGTCTTTCTTTACTAAACTTTTGAATTTTTTATTTCCGCAAAAATATTTATTTTTGAAATAACGGAATATAAAAAATCCTCCATAAATTGCAATGGCAAGTACTATATTAAATTGATATAGAGCTAATATAAGTATAACAATCGTAGGTAGTATAATTAATTTGCAAATTTCTTTAATTCTCTCTTTTTCATATTTTTCAATATAAGGAGTTATTTCTTTTTCGTACTTTTTGTAGAAATTCAAAAATCTTTCATTTTTGTATTGATTTAGGTTATCTGTATTCTTAATCATGTTTATTATTATAACAAATTTTTACAAGAGTTTCAATTCTTTGTTTTTGGAGTATAATTGTTTTTGTAAATGGAAGTGTATAACTTAAAGGCGTTAGATAGAACGCAGAAAGAAAAGGTAATTTTATGAAACCTGAAACAAAAAGCTTTCAATTAGAAATCGGTGGTAAAACCGTAACTATTGAAACTGGAAAGTATGCACAATCAACTAATGGTTCAGTTACAGTAAGATGTGGTGATACAATGTTATTTGTTCACTGTGTTGTTTCAAAAGAACCACGTGTTGGGATAGATTTCTTCCCATTGTTGATTGATTATGAAGAAAGAATGTCTTCAATTGGTCGTATTCCTGGCGGTTACAACCGTTCAGAAGGAAAAGCAAGTGATAAAGCAATCCTTGTTTCAAGATTGATTGATAGACCAATCAGACCTTTATTCCCTAAAGGCTATAGAAATGATATTCAAATCGTAGCTCAATTGTTTAGCTATGACCAAGAAAATCAACCTGATACATTAGCAATGTTAGGTGCTTCTTGTGCCTTGATGTTGTCTGGAGCCCCATTTGAAGGACCTATCGGTGCTGTTAGAGTTTCTCGTGATAGCGAAGGTAATTTAATTGCTAACCCTACTCACCAACAAGCTAAAGCATCAGACCTAGACATCGTTGTTGCTGGTACTCATGATTCAGTTATTATGGTTGAAGCTGGATGTAAATTCGTTTCAGAAGACGACATTATGGCAGCAGTTGAATTTGCTCAAGGCGAAATCAAAAAACAATGTGAAGCTCAAGTGGAATTTGCTAAAGCTTGTGGTGTTGAAAAACAAGAATTCGTTAATCCATATGATACAACAGGTATCAAAAAGATTATTGAAGAAACAGCTCACGATATGATTTTTGATGCTTATCACAACTTTGATAGAGCATATAGACAAACTAAATTGGAAGAAGCTAAGAAATTAGTTAAAGAAAAAATTGATGCTCTTCCTGATGATGATTATATTAAACAAATTATTGAAGAAACTGGAATTGACTTCGTTGCTGAAGAATTTAAAAATGCAGAAAAACATATTATGCGTACAATGATTCTTGACGAAGGCGTTAGAGCTGATGGAAGAAAACCAACCGAAGTAAGACCTATTTGGTGTGAAGTTGGTGTTATTCCTAGAGCTCATGGTTCTGCGGTATTTACAAGAGGTCAAACTCAAGTATTATCAGTTGCAACATTAGCTGGACCTGCTATGAAGCAAGAACTAGATGGTGTTGATCCAGAAACTGAAAAAACTTATATGCACAAATATATTTTCCCAGGATTCTCTGTTGGTGAAGTAAAACCTTTGAGAGGTCCAGGAAGAAGAGAAGTTGGACACGGTCACTTGGCTGAAAGAGCTAATATCCCAGCTTTGCCTTCTCAAGAAGAATTTGGTTACACTATCAGAGTAACTTCAGATGTATTGGAATCTAATGGTTCAACTTCAATGGCTTCAACTTGTGGTTCATCAATGGCATTGATGAATGCAGGTGTCCCTGTTAAGTGCATGATTGGTGGTGTTGCAATGGGTATGATTACAGAAGAAGGAAAAGAACCTGTTGTATTAACTGATATCCAAGGTATCGAAGATTTCTTGGGTGATATGGACTTTAAAGTTACTGGTAATGATACTGGAATTACAGCTCTTCAAATGGATATGAAGGCTAAAGGTATTGCTAATGATACTTTGAGAAGAGCATTAGCTCAAGCTAAAGAAGGTAGATTGCATATCTTAGGTAAAATGAGAGAAGCAATTACTGAACCTGGACCAATGTCACCATTTGCTCCAAGTATCAGCACTATGACTATTCCAACTGAAGATATCGGAACAGTTATCGGACCTGGCGGAAAACAAATTCGTGCAATTATTGATGCTTCAGGTGCTGAAATTGATATTCAAGATTCAGGAGTTGTAACTATTACTTCTAATGACCAAGAAGGTGCTAAAATCGCTATGAAAATGATTAGAGATTTAACTTTCAAACCAGAAGTAGGAATGGTTATCAAAGGTAAAGTTGTAAGAATTATTCCTATCGGTGCATTCGTTGAATTAGGCGGTGGCAAAGATGGTATGGTTCACATTTCTCAAGTTTGCAACGAAAGAATTGAATCAATTGAACCTCATTTGACTATTGGTCAAGAAGTTATCGTAAAAGTTATTAAAATTGATGAAAAAGGCCGTGTAAACCTTACAATCAAAGGTGTAACTGAAGAAGATAAAGCTAAAGTTATTCAATAGTAATTTTTATAAAAAAGAAAAATCCCTTTTGAAATATTTCAAGAGGGATTTTTTATATCAAGTTTTAGTGTTTGTTCAAGGTTGGAAGAGTAACTGTTTCGCAAAAATATCCTGTTTTGATTTTGTCATTGGAAGCATTGTAAAATTCTCTTCCTGCTGGAGGTAAAGTTTCTTCCATTCTTCTAATCAGATCTTTGTCAAATGAATCCATAAGTGGAGCATATTTCTCTACCGTTTCTTTATTTACAAGAAATGGCAAGTATTGCTGATTGAATACACATTCATCTATTATGCCATTCATAAAAGATGTGAATAGGTTAAATTTGTCGTTTTTGTTTGATTTTTTATTTAAAATTGTTTTTGTTGAATCTGGAATTACTTCATTTATAAAGTCTTTGATTTTTTTTCGTTGGTTTTTGTGAAGTTTTGAAATGTCTTTGAACATTAAAATAACTGCATTTGTTCGAGGGTCAACATTTTTGTTGTTTTCGTATTTGTCAATTTCACTCATGAATGCAAGTGTTACGAGATTTCGTTCTCTATCAGTTATCGGAGCTAGAAGTTTTGAATATAAGGTATTAAACTCTTGTTTGTGAGTTGAAATAAATTTTTGGAATTCTTTATCTTCCTCATTGATTTCATTTGAGTCTGCGGAAATATTTACGTTTTTAAGTTTTTGGTTGTCGTACGTGATTGCGAGTTCCCTTATTGCACAATTTGTTGTCTGCACTTCTTTTTCATATTCCATAAAAAATCGAGAGTTAAGGTCGTCAATGTAGTCTGGTGAGCCATCAGTTCTCCAGATTTTTTGAATATCCTTGACCGTACAATCTTTTGGAAGATTTGCAACTTGTATTTTGAATGCAAGATCGGCATTGTCATTCATAAATTTACAATATTCTTTTAAAAGAGGACTTGGGAGAATAATTCCTTCTTTTTTTATTCGTTCTTCAAATTTTTCATTAATATCGTTTATGGAAAGTTTGTTTTCATCAAATTCTGCTTCTTCTGTTGTTGGGGTAGTTTCCTCTGTTAGATAGTCAGCTTCATCTGTGTTTTGTAGGTTGTTTTCTTTTCCAATGTTTCCATATTTCTCTTCAAAATAATTATCCCATTTGACTTGTTCTTCATCGTGTTTTGCATATCTTGCTTCTCTATTGGGGTATATTGTTTGGGTGTAGTCTAAAAGCTCCTTGTATTCTTGTGAAACATGATCAACCACTTTTTGATTTTTAGACTCTGGGGTAATTTCTTTTAAATCTGAATTTATTGCAATAAAACCACCTTCACCATAAATATCTTCGAACATATCGATAGTATCAATGATTGCGTGTGAGAAAATGTTTTTCATCATGGGGTTTTTATTCCAATAACGTTGGAGCATAATATCTTCGTTTCCAATTTTTCCGTTGCGACGTTCTGCATCAATAAAAGATTTCAAATCCTCTGAAAGATGCGCTCTATCTGTTGCAACTGTCATAATTGGGCTTAAATATTTGACAATAAATGATGCTTCTGGGTCATCTTTGGCAAATCTTTTTCTGATTTTTTTCTCAACATCCGTGCTTGTCATTGTTGAGGATTTTAAATCATCAGTTAGTTGTTTCTTTTTATATGTTGGGAGTAAATATTTTCTAGTTGCTCTTTTTCTTTCAATAGGTGTATTGCTTTCTGTTTCTTTAGTTTCTTCTTTTTTAGGCAAACGAGCTGCTGGATTTGCTGAATTTTTAGGTAAAGTAACAAAGAATTTCTTATATTCTTCTCTTGTTGCAATGAAAGAGTTCCAGAAACTTTGTTTTGGAAATTTGATACCATAAGCTGTTGTGTCATCGTTTGATAATGGTTTTGAGATTATTCCTCTATATTCCTCGTTCATGTCTTTTTCATAAAAATCTTTGTTTATTTCTTTTAGGGTTTTCCCTTCAAGATAAATCTTTTTTAGTAAATACATCCCAAAATTATTATTCCCGTCTTTTAATAGTGGGGTATCGCTCATCTCTTTTGCCATTTTTATTTCAGCAAGAATGCTTGTTTTGTTCTTCATTTTGTTTTCGTGAAGATTGCTAAATAACTCTTCGTCGGGATAAATATTTTTTACATCTTCAAAATTGTCCGCTAATTCTATGTACTTAAATACTTCTCTCATCATTTGTTCTGGAGGAATATGTTGTCTTTCTTCGTAGTCATAGTCTAAATATTTCTTCATTGATGATGGCATATTATTTCTGTTGAAGTCTTGTGCATAAAAGTTTTCTGGGGTTCTACCAGTAAACTTTATATTAAAATCTTTATAAGCATGAATATTTTTATATTTGATTTGAGAATTTGTTGTGTGATTTTTATCTTGTCGTATTTTGTTGTTGTTTTGTGTGTTATTAAAGCTAATAATCTTTGGTGTAATTGTTAAGTTCATGAATATATCCTTTACTCTTTTGTTCTAGTAGTAAGGTTTGAACAAAATTTTTTTTGCTTATTTAACTCTTTTTTATATCCTTTCATTGTGTTAAAATATAGTCAATCGGAACACATGAAATGGAGAGTTAATAATGGCTGATATAGTTACTATTGGAAGTGCGACAATGGATGTATTTGTTGAATGTGACGATGCAAATATAGTTTCTGTTCGTTCACTAAAGAAAAAATCCGAATTTATGAGTTATTCATATGGTGCAAAGATTGAAATTACTGATTTCGCATCTCAAGTAGGTGGGGGCGGAGTTAATACAGCTACAAACTTTGCTAATCTTGGACTTTCAACTGCTGCAATTTTTAAAGTTGGTGATGATATTTATTCAAAAGGGTTGTTTGAGTTTTTCAAAGATAGAGATGTTGATTTGTCTTATGTAATTCAAAATAAGGAAGAATCAACAGGTTTTTCAATTATTTTGACAAGTTTTGAAGGTGATAGAACGGTGTTGGCTCATAGAGGGGCTAATGCTCATATTAAAAAGTCTGAGATTGATTTTGATGCTATTAAAAATGCCAAACTCCTTTATATTGCACCTTTGAATGGTGATAGTAACAAAGTTCTTGATGATATTGTTAAATTCGCTAAAGAAAATGATACTGCAATTTGTTTCAATGCTGGGACAACAGGAATTAAAAAAGGTTTCAATTATTTGAAAAAGATTTTAGAATCTGCTCAAATTGTTGTTATGAATAAAGAAGAAGCTTCTATGGCTACTGGAATTCAGCTTCGCTCTGACACAAAAGAAGAAAAGTTCTCAACAATGCTTATTCACCCTGATTTGAAGGCAATGTTTAAGAAATTAAAAGTTTCAGATTACCAAATTATTGTTATTACAGATGGTGGGGCTGGTGCTTATGCTTATGATGGTAAAAAGTATTACTACTGTCCATGTTTTGAAGGTCCTGTGACATCTACTTTAGGTGCTGGGGATGCATTTGCTTCTACGTTCTGTGCTTCATTGATGAGAGAAAATAAAGATATTGAAAAAGCCTTGAAGATGGCTTCAATTAATTCTGCGGGTGTTGTTTCAGAATTTGGGGCGACAAGAGGACTTTTGACTTTTGAAGAAATCGAAAAAAGACTTTCAAATTCTCCAGATTATGAATGTAAAATTGAAGAAGAATAAAATTTTTTTTTAGTATTTTAAGTTTATAGATAAAATCCTGCCAAGAGTCCTTTTGGCGGGATTTTTTAAATTGATTTTTCTAATAGCCCAACTCGGTAATTTTATTGCTTTTGAATGTTGTGTTAAATAATAATACAAATCAGAAAGGCTGAGGGATAAATATATAATGGAAAAGGTCAAAAAAGTGATAATAGTAGATGATTTTGCACTTAGTCGAGCAATTTTGAAAAAAATGATTGCTTTTCGTTCTGATTTTGTTGTTTGTGGAGAGTTTGAAAATGCTGAAGATTGTATAGAGTATTTGAAAAACAATGATGCTGATTTGGTTATTATGGATTTTTGTTTACCAAAAATGAATGGTACTAACGCATCAAATATAATCAAGACTTTTTCTCCTAGAATAAAAATCATTTTGCTAGTTTCTATAAATACTCGTTCGGAAATTTTGATGTCATTATTTGCAAATGTGGATGCTTATGCACTAAAAGACGTTAATCAAGACCAGTTGTTGAGTATTGCGGATAAAGTCTTTTCAAGTAATATTTGGGTTGATTTCCGAATTCAACATACAATTTTTAATTTGATAAAATATTTACCATCATCTGATTATTTATATTTTAAAAATCTTTTGACTTCAAATGAAGGAATTTTGATTGATATGATTTTGAAAGGTTTTGATAAAGGTGATATAGCAAAATCTTTAAATGTTCAGTTGCCAGATTTAGCGGTTGCTGTTCGTTCAATATTTAAAAAGTTGTCAAAAACAAAACGGGTAATTCAGTTGGTAGAGGATTTCAAGTATGACCTTGTTTAAGAATAATACAATTTTTAATTTCAGATTTAGAACATATTTTATTCCTTTATTTTTTTATCTTTTGACTGTTTTTTTCTTTTGCAGTCCATTTTTAGGGTTGAAGTTTTTAACTCCCAAGATGTCAGTTCTTATTGCCATAATTGTTTTTACTCTAAAGCAATTATTTAATATCTTTTTATTTAATTGCAAATTAAATGTAAAAGATGATGAATTTTTAAGATATAGATATTGTATTTCAGGAACAAAATCTCTTTCGCCAGCTTGTAATTCTTGCCATGTGGAATCTCTTTTAGATATAATTTTTTCTAATTCTCCAGATATTATTACTTTCAAGGATTCAAAGCTAAAATATGCAATGTGTTCTAAGAAATTTGCTTGTCTTGCGGGGAAAAAGGATTCCTCAGAAATTATTGGAAAAACTATAAAAGATTTTCTTTCGGATAAAAACCAAGCTGAAATTTTGAAATCAAATGACAGATATGTAATGAAAAAACGAGTTTCTCGGACTTGTTTTTATACGGATTATTCCACCCCAAATGAAACAAAATACGAGGTTGTATCTACTCCCATTATTAGTAATAATGAAGTTGTTGGGGTATTGACTTTGAGTCGTGATGTTACTGATACTTGTAACTTAAAAGATTCATTAGAGCTTTCAAATTCTCAATTAGTAACTTTGTTGAATAATACTCCAATATTTGCTTATATTGTTGATACTTCCGGTAAATACGTATTAGGTAATGATAGGGCAAATCGTCTATTTTTAAAAGGGGAGGATGTTCTTTCCCAAGGTGAAAGGATTCAATTTAACCCTGATGTTTTTAAAGAAGAAGTTATGTTAGAGGATTGTATTGTTTTAGCAAATCATCAGAACTTACACTTTGAAAAAAAATTCCCAACTTTAGATGGTGATACACATTGGTATAGCATAAATAAAACTCCATTATTTGATGATAATGGGAATTTATATGCAATTTCTACTTTTGGTAGAAGCATAGAACAAGAAAAACGAATATCAGAGCAACGAGAAACTTATATTGCAACCTTAAGTCATGATTTGAAAACTCCAACAATTGCTCAAGTCAGAGCTTTGGAGCTAATGTTGAGTGGACAGTTTGGAGAATTTAATCAAGAACAAAAAGACATGCTGAAGTTAACTTTAGATTCCTGTAATTATATGTATGATATGGTTTATACTCTTCTTTCTACTTACAAGTTTGAAAATGGCGATATTTCGTTAAACTTTTCATCTTTTAATTTTACAAAAGTTGTAAAAGAGTCTATAAAAGAAGTTATGAATTTGGCGGAAGAAAATTATATAACTATTGAGTTTGGAGATTTTAAACCTGTTGTGATAACAGCTGATAGAATCGAAATGAAAAGGGTTGTAGTTAATTTGTTGTCTAATGCAATTAATTATGCATTTCAAAATTCAAGAGTTTCTATTTCTGTTAAAATATCTGGTAAAAATCTAGAGTTTTATGTGAAAAATTCTAGCCCATATATTGAACCTAGTGTTATGAATGGCTTGTTTAGAAAATATGTTACTCATTCTGATAAATTTAACAAAGTTGGAGTTGGACTTGGCTTGTATTTATCAAAGAAGATTGTTGAAGCACATGGTGGCAAAATAATTGCAAAAAGTTTCAAAAACCAAAGTAATATCTTCGGGTTTTCAATTCCGTTAGATTGTTCTTTTGATTCAAAACCAGAACACTTTGTAGGAATTATAAATTAGTGCTTGGTTTAGTATAATCTTGTCCACCTGTAGCTTTGTATAAGTTTATAGAAGAGATAACTTTGTTGATATTATTAGTAACCATATCTTCTTCCATAATCAATATTGCTTGATTATCTTTCATATTATCAAGTTTTGACCTTGCTCCAATTTTAAATTGGTTATTAGCAAGTTCTAATTTTTCTTTTTCTAAATTAAATCTATCAAGACTATTTTGATAATTTTTGTTTGACGTTTTAACACTCATCATCGCATCATTTAACTCTTGAATAGAAGTAAGAATTGTTTTTTGATAAATCTGGAGAGCTTTTTCATATTCTAACTTGTTATAACGAAGTTTTGCTTTTTTGTATCCTCCAGTGAATAAATCAAGAGAAGGTGCTACTCCGATATTTGAAAGGAATGTATGAGGTGCAAAAATTCTACACCAGTCATATGCATTAAATCCTGCTTGACCATATATTGTAAATTTTGGTAAGAAATCTCTTCTTGCTATTTTTACGTCAATCCCTGTTTTTTGAATGTATTCTTCAGCTTTTTTCATATCGGGTCTGTATTGGATGTATTCTGTTGAAATTTCTTCTGGAATATCTATATTTGAGATAGTGTTATAGTCACTTCTAGTGATGTCATTTATGAATCTATCTCCAAGTTGGGTAATCATTTGATTTATTATGATATCTTGTCTTTCTTTTAGAGAATTATAGCGTTCATTCATTTTTGCAAGGGTTTGTTGCTCAGATAATAATTCATATACTGGGCATAAACCGCTTTTATATTTTTCTTTTTCTAAATTAACAATATTTTCTTCAATTGCTATTAAATCTTTTTGGTTTTGAATAAGTTTATCTATTCCTATCAAGGTGTAATAATTTGCAGCGAAATCTGATGAAATCGAGATATAAGATGCTCTTTCATCTTCTTTAACCATTTCTGCTTGTTTTTTTGCACTTTTTGTTTTTAGATAATTTTCACCCCAAATATCAACTTCATAATTCATTGTTAATGGTAAATAGTATCTAGCTTGATTGTAATCAGGAATTACAACATCTCCAAATTTTGTAGTCGCAGATGTAAATTCTCTTTGGATATTTCCGTTGAAATATAATTGAGGTAATTGATTGGCGAATGCTTGTTTTATTGCCTCTTTTGACTGTTTCGCTTTAATTGTTGCGATTTTTAAATCTGGATTGTTTTTGTAAACTTCTCCAAGATAGTTATTTAAGTTTTCATCGTTAAATTTGTTCCACCATTGCAAATTCATATATTGTAAATTTGCATTTGGGTTTTGAACTTCTTTAGATTGTGCTTGTGGGGTAATAGTGAGTAAACTTATTAAAATAATTAATATTTGTAATTTTTTCATGCGACTTACATCCTTTTTGTGTTATCATAATAACACAAAGTAAAAACATGGACAAGAATAGATTATTAAAATATAAAGTAGGTATGAATTTGACTGGCACAGGGAATTTGTCTAAGATATTTGCTTGCCAAGCTTTTTCAAACAATAATTTCCCCATTACTCCTGAACAGTTTTCTGTTCTAGCTGTTTTGTATGAAAATAATAATTTATATCAGCGTCAAATTTCAGCCTTAACCCTTAAAGATAGACCCAATATTTCAAGAATAGTTTGTATTTTGGAAGAGATGGGTTGTGTCACAAAAACTCCAGATGTTAGTGGCCGAAAAGTTTTTAAAATTGCAATTACTCAAAAAGGAATTGATTTGTATAAGCAAGTTCTTCCTGAGATTTTGCGAGTATGGTTAGAAACCGTAGAAGGTGTTGAAGAAGGAAATTTGGATATCTTTTACAATGTTCTTTCAATGATTAGAGAAAATTTAATATCGAAGGTAAATATACAACTATAAATGAGGTAAAAATCAATGACGGAAAACAAAGATAAAATTAATGTTGCCCCTCGTTTTCCAAAGGGTAAGAAAAGAAAAAAAGAAGAAATTGAGATTTTAGCAAAAGCAAGATTAAAAAAGAGAAGACCTAAATTAACTAAAAAACGAGTATTTATTCCTGCAATTGCTGCTGTTTTATTGATTATGTTGGGGTTTTATGCCGCAATTATGTCCACTCATTATCAATCAACAGATGATGCTTTTGTAGAGGGAAGAATTATTTCTGTTGCTCCACGTGTAGCGGGACCTGTTGTTAACTTGTTAGTTGACGATAACCAACCTGTTAAAAAAGGTGATTTACTTTTAGAAATTGATCCCAATGATTATCAAGTAAAATTAGACCAAGCAGAAGCAAAACTAGCAGAAGCAAAAGCTCGTTTGAATGTGTCAAATCATGATGTTTCAAAAAATACTTCTGATATGCACCAAGCATCAGATGATAGAGTTTCTGCAATGTCAAAATTAGATTTTGCTCAAAAAGATTATAAACGCTATAATGATATGTATAAATCAGGAGTTGTTTCTAAACAAGATTACGATAGAAGTTCTAAAGATTTGGATGTGTCAAAAGCAAATTACCAGTCTGCAAGCAATAGAACAAAGGCGATGAAATCGGAATTAGATTCATCAATAGCAAAAACTCAAACGGTACAAGCTGAAATTCAAAGATTAGAAGCTGAAGTTGAACAAGCTAAACTAAATTTAAGTTACACCAAGATTTATGCTCCTTCTGATGGGTTGATTGCTTCTCGTAGTGTTGAACAAGGAAATTACGTTCAAACAGGGCAACCATTGTTGGCGGTTGTACCAAGAAGAGTTTGGGTTGTTGCAAACTTTAAAGAGGGTCAATTAACTCACATGCAACCTGGTCAAAGAGTTTGGGTGAAAGTTGACACTTATCCGAATAAAAAGTTTAAGGCTCATGTTGATAGTATTCAAAGAGCAACTGGAGCAAAATCTAGTTTGTTCCCTCCAGAAAACGCTGTTGGTAGTTATGTAAAAATCGTTCAACGTGTTCCAGTAAAAATTGTATTTGATGAAGATTATTCAAAATTTAATATTGTTCCTGGAATGTCCGTTGTTCCGACAGTAAAAATAAAATAGCGTTCAATATTGTTTGTAAATAAGAAAAGCGTAAGGAAATTATTGACCTTACGCTTTTTTACGAAAAAATCTTTATAAACATTAAATCTTTTTCAAAATACAATAAGAAACTGCAATAATTATTGATGCGAAAAAGCCACTCAAATAATTATCCATATGAAATTGAGGAATAAAATACGCAATTCCATACAACATTGCGAAGTTAATAACAAGATTAAACAATCCAAAAGTAAATAGATTTATTGGAAAAGTTAATAATTTAACAATTGGTTTAATGAAAATATTGATTAGTGTAATTACTGCTGCAATAAGCATTGCAAACCAGAAGCTATCAACTTTTAGACCTGGGAAATAACATATTCCCATTATTATCAATGCGAAGATAATCCATTTAATGATTAGTTTTTTCATTTTTACTTAATTCCCTGTATTCTAATTTGTCCATTTTCATCTTTAGAAAATTCCATTGGCTTTTGTAGTGGTAACTCTTCTTTTTGCTTTAAATTAAAAGATGTTGGTTTGTAATAAGGATTTACGTTTTGATTAACTTTTCCTTCTTCGTAATCAAGTTGAGCATCTTTTTTCGCTCTTTTTTCTTTGTATTCTTCTGGATGATTTACAAAATCAAGTGTTTCTTGTTGTTCCATTTGTCTTTGCATCATTGGGTAGAAATTCATATTTCCAGCATTTGGAGCTTGGTAATAATAGCTTGCAAATGCTCCATTTGTTGATAACCCGATAAAGCTTAAAATTGTTAATCCAAGTAATGTTCTTTTCATAAAAACTCCTTATTTTCCTAAGAATATTTTATCACGTTTTTCAAAAAAAAATCAAATAATTTTGTCCCATTAGGTAATATTTTCAGAAAGATTTAGCTATTTTGCATAATGAAAGTTCTTTAGAATATTTATATCATCTAAATATAATCCTCAACTCTTCTGATTGCTCAGCTGCCCTTGTTTTAAAACGAGGGCTTTTCTTTTTTATTTCTTAACATTATGCCTGATTTATTTTATTAGTGTATAATCAAAGTACATTTATATATTATTTGAAAGGATACAGATGAGAGAATTAGTTGTTGAAAATCAAGAAGTATTGTTAATTCCGCAAGACTATAAATTTGCTAATAGAGGTAAAGTTACAGCCGTTAGAGCTGGGGATTTTACTCTTGAGCTTGAATATGAACCTGAAAATATTTTGCTAAATACTTATTGTGAATTTTATACTCAAACCCCTCATGGTAAGTTGTATTTTGATTCTTATGCAAAAGAAATCAACGGCAAAACATTGATTATAGCAAGTCCGGCAAAACATAAATTTTTGCAAAGACGTCAATATACTCGTATCAAATTCCTTCATGATTTGCAATTACATTTGGATGGAAATAATTACGATATTTCGACCCTTGATATTTCTGCTGGTGGTATGAAATTCAAAACTAATTTTAACTTGAATATTGATGGATCTTATGCCGTTTCTGTTCCACTTTCTGAGTCTTTGAATGTTGATTGCGAATTTCAGCCCATAAGAATTGAAAAACGCATGGAAGAGGGTGGATACGCTGTGTCAGGTCAATTTATTTATAAATCAAGCCATGACAAAATGATTTTGACTCAGTTCTGTGCGAAACGTAGTGTTGAAATTAAGAATAAGTAGGAACTTATGAGCTTAATTAGATTACTTGATACAAAAACAGTTAAAACTTTATTTACAACACCTTCTCATTCTCAAAAAGGTGGAATTTATCATCCTTTGAAGGATATGTATAAAATTGATATCTCTGAAACAGAGTGTCAAGATCCTCAAGAGGCTTTGAGAATGACTCAGTTATGGGCAAGGTCAATTTACCATACTTATTCAACAACATTTTTAACAAATGGCTCAACGAGTGGTATTATTGCTGCGGTTTTATCCTGTACCCAAGTAGGTGATAAGGTGCTAATTGCTTCAAACTCTCATCCTTGTCATTTTAACGCTGTACGTCTTGCTGGAGCCAGAGCTTTGACTTATGATTTAGAAATTGATCCAGAATGGGGTGTTCCATTAGAAACTAAACCAGAAGTTATTGAGTATTATCTGAGCCGATATAATATTCGTACTGTAATTATTACTTCTCCTACTTATGAGGGTATAATTTCTGATATTGAAGAAATTAAAGCGGTTTGTGAAAGACATGATGCCTTTTTAATTGTCGATGAAGCTCATGGAGCGTTGTATCCATTTTCAGATAAGCTTCCTTTGTCAGCTGTTAATGTTGCGGATTTTACAGTTCAATCTTTGCATAAAACTGCAGGAGGGTTAAACCCAACTGCACTGTTGCATTGCAATTGTGAAATTGACGTTGAACCCGCATTGAATATGTTCATGACAACATCTCCATCATATCCTTTGCTTGCCTCAATTGAAGCTAATATTGAGTATTTGGATTCAAGAGAAGGAAGAAAAGAAATTGATAATTTGATTACTCGTTTAGACAAAATGAGAGAAAAATGTCGTGGTTGTGAGTTCTTTGGAGATGACCCAACAAAAGTTTTGATTAAAGTTCCAGGAATTTCTGGGTATGAATTATCTGAAATGCTTTATGAAGATTTTGACATTGAAGATGAAAAAACAAATGAAAAATCAACAATGTTGCTTTGTGGGATTGGAACTGATAATAAAAAATTAGATAGATTACAACATGTTTTGTTTAAATTATAGGAGTGAATGTAGAGAAACTCAATCATAGCTTGAAAAACGGGGGGGGGTAACCTCTTAAAGAAGGTAATAGCCGATATCTTAACGGGTGGCACCTGCTTGTTCCATTGTGGAGAAATAAAGTTAAGGAATAATAATAATTTGTTCCATTGCCAAGGGGATGGAGCGTTTGGCGGATTAAGTCATGCTGAACTCATTGGCAATTGCCCCTCTCCAAGGGAAGAGGGGGTAGGGGAGAGGGTTCAATTAAGAGAAAAAATCAACCCCTCTCTCAAAATTGTATCTTTTCGCAAAAGGCTCAAAGACAATTTTTCTCTCTCCCTAGGAGAGAGCTCTAGTTATTCAAAGGGATTCTTCAAAAAATGTGCGTTCACTCTTGCCGAAGTCTTGATAACTCTTGGTGTAATAGGCGTAGTTGCAGCAATTACAATTCCAGGACTTATGACAAAGTATCGCCATCATGTGATGGAAACAAAATTGGCAAAATTTGATTCCATAATCAATCAAGCTGTGAGAATGTCTATTGCTGAAAATGGAGATATTTTTTATGAACCGCCTAGGGATAAGGATACAAACGCTACATACCTAAAAGAGTGGTTTGATGAAAATCTTTTAAGATATATGAACGCTGATTATGAAGGGGATGTAATAAGTAATAGATATTACAAAGTAAATCTTCTTGATGGTTCTGGGTTTGTTGCTTATATGACAGATGGAGGTGATGTTATTCACTTTTTCTATTGTATAAATTCTAGTGATAAGGCTTGTAAGCCAGAGAGCTATGATGGTAAAAATACTTTTGTCTTTAACTATAGTTCAAGTGATAAGGCTGTTGTTCCGTACGGTTCAGATATAACAGATATTCAAACTTTAAAATATAGTACAACTGTTTATGCTTCTGGATGCTATAATAAAAATTACACATATCATCACTATTGCGCACAATTGATAAAACTTAACGGCTGGAAAATTCCTAAAGATTATCCTTGGTAAATTATAAATAATTTGCCAAAATATTTTTTACGTAATTTTGAGTTTCTTTATATGGTGGAACTCCAGAGTATTTATCAACAGCATTCGGTCCTGCATTGTATGCTGCAAGTGCTAAAATTACATTCCCATTATATTTATTTAACATTGATTTTAGGTATTTAACTCCGCCCTCAACATTTTGAGTTGCATTGTATGGGTCTTTAACTCCTAGTGATTTAGCAGTTGATGGCATAAGTTGCATCAAACCCATTGCTCCTGTTTTAGATGTTGCGTTAGGATTAAACCCAGATTCTTGCTTAATAAGGGCTTGTACAAGTTTTTCATCTACTCCATGTCGTTGAGCAACTTGGTTTATCATACCTAGAAGTTGAGTTTTATTTGTTATGTTAGAGCTTGTTTTAGAATAATCTCTTCTTACTTCATTGACTTCATTGATTGCATTCATTAGAACTCTATTGTTCATTAAATTACTTGTATCAATGTCATCACTGCCAGAATAAATATTCCCATTAACATTCATTGATTGGGGATTAAGAAGTAATGAACCAAAATTCGCTTGGGTTGTGCTAGATAAAACCTTTTCAAAAGATTGAACATTATTTGCTCCAGGTGGATAAATCGTATCCAATGGACTATTATTTATACTTTGATTAGGATTCAATTGGCGGTTCATACTGTTTACGTACTTATTTATTTGTGTTGTACGTTGCATTGCTGCTTGCTTACCGCCAGAGTTTAACAAATTTTGTATCATTTCAGAGAACATGCTCTTATACTACCTCCCATATACATTATTATTCTACTTAATATTTAAAAATAATGTATCCTCCACATGATTTAATGATAGAATAAAATTTGTCAAATTTTTATTAATTGGAGCGGATTTTATTTAATAAACATGCAATCACCGTATGAGAAAAATCTATATTTATTTTTAATAGCTTCTGCATATGCTTTGAAAATAAAATCTTTCCCCGCTAATGCACTAACAAGCATCAATAATGTTGATTTTGGCAAGTGGAAATTAGTTATCAAATTATCAATAACTTTAAATTCATATGGCGGATAAATGAATAACTCTGAATGGTCGTGACATGCTTTTATGCAGCCATATTTTTGATAAGCTGTTTCTAGTGTTCTAACTGTTGTTGTTCCTACTGCTACAATTTTTTTGCCCTGAGCCTTAGCTTCGTTAATTTTTTTAGCAGTATTTTCACTTATTGAAAATGTTTCAGAGTGCATTTTGTGTTCTAGAATGTTTTCACATTTTACAGGTCTAAATGTTCCAAGACCGACATTTAGTGTTACATACGCAATATCTACACCTTTTCCTTTTAGCTTTTGAAGAATTTCTTTTGTAAAATGTAATCCCGCTGTTGGAGCTGCAACAGAGCCTTCATCTCTTGCATAAACTGTTTGGTATCTTTCTTTATCAAATTGTTTCAATTCTTCACTTGTTAATTTCCTTTCTATGTATGGAGGTAGTGGAATGTTACCAATTTTGTGTAATATCTCAATCAAATCTCCGTCATAGATAAGTTCGACTAACCATTCTCCAGCATCTTCAAGTCTTTTTAGAGGTTTTATACTTAATTCGTCACTGATTTTGATTAAGGTATCTGGTTTAACTCTTTTTGAAGGCTTAATTAGTGCCGCCCAAGTTTTGATGTCTGTTGTAACACCTTCGCAATCAGATGCAATAGTGTTATCATCTTGAGCTTTATTTAATAAAAATACTTCAATTTTTGCTCCAGTATCTTTATGACCGTAAAGTCTAGCTGGTAAAACTTTTGTGTCGTTCAAAACGAGTAAGGTATTTTCGTCAATATAATCAACAATGTCGAAAAAGTGTTTGTGTTCTATTGTTTGATTTTCTCTATTTAGCACCAACATTTTTGAATTTTCTCTTTTGTCTGCTGGCATTTGTGCTATTAATTCTTCTGGTAATTCATAATCGAATTCGGATATATTCATCTTTTTCTCTTTTCTTTTAAATTTTATCTATAAATCTATTATACATAAAACAACTCCAATTATCTTTCAAATCGGAGTTGTTTTGTTCTTTTTGTATTTATTTAGTTATTTTTTATCAGTTACTTTTTTAGCATTTTTAAGTTCTAAATCAGAAACACCATTTTTTCTTTTTTCTTCTTCAACTTCAAGTTGTTTATTGATAAGAATAGTTTGAAGAATTTGAATAATGTTACTTGTAATCAAGTATAACAATACACCAGCAGGGATTGGGATGATTACGAAAGTTGCGATAATCATTAGTGGCATGAATGTACCCATTGATTTTTGCAATGCTTGTTGGGTTGGGTCTGAAGAGTCTGTTTTGTTCATAGACATCATAATCTTTTGAGAAATGAACATTGTCACTGCAAACAATACTATTAGCACAATTACATCCCAGTGAAGAGTCTTGTTAACCGGAACTGTAGGAACTGTGGCTTTTAAAACTCCGCCATCTCTAACAAATGAAATTGTTTCATTTTCTCTAATATTACTGTTTGTAACTGTCAAATCAGCTTTTTCAATTTTATCTTGTTGACTGAATTTTAATTTTACATGGTCAAGGCTTACAGCTAAATCAAGATCTTTTCCTGGTTCAATTTCTCCTTGAACTTCGACCCCTTGAGTTGGGTCTGTTATTTTTACGTTTTTAATAACTTCTCCAGGAAGATACACTGTTGCAGTGTTTCCTAATACAAGTTTATCGTTTTTATCAATTCCAAGAATTCCATTATTAGAAATTCCAGCAGTTGCTCTCATTGTAGTTGCTAAGCTCTTGATAAATAAAAAGTGCTGATCTCCTGCAACTTGAATGAATTGAGGGCTAATTAATGCTGAATATAACAAAATGAATATTGGCATTTGAATAAGTAATGGTAAGCACCCGCCCATTGGATTGAACTTATGTTCTTTATAGAACTCCATCATTTTTTGTTGCATAACTTGCGGATTGCTTTGATATCTATCTTGAATAGCTTTCATTTTAGGTTGCAAAGATTGCATCATTTTCATTGAGCGTTGTTGTTGTACGTTCAAATGCCACATTGCAAGTCTAACTATAATAGTTAATAAAATGATTGCTAAACCGTAGTTTCCTACAAAATGAGCTAACAAGCTCAAAAATTTTATTGTGTATGAAATAAAATCCACTTTCTCTATCCCTCATCTAATTTAATAACAAGTCTGGTAATCAGACCACTCAATGCTATCATAAAAAAACTTAATTCGCAAATTAGGGTGAATATTTTTAGATCCCAAATATCTTTCTAAGTTCTGAAACTTTTTTAAATGTATCTTTGGCGTAGTGTTCCATTTCGCTTTTTGTGATGATAATTGGTTCCCACTTGTCATTTGGGGCAGGTACATTGGGCTTTTTGGTTGTAAAAACTCTAGAAGAAATATTTTTATTATTTCTGATATCCTTTAATGTTAATCTTATCTTGTTTACTTTCATAATATAATCCCCAAATTTTAAACAAAAAAAAGAACCCTTAAGGGGTTCTTTTTATAAATGGTCGGGATGACACGATTTGAACGTGCGACCCCCTCGTCCCAAGCGAGGTGCGCTACCAAGCTGCGCTACATCCCGATACTATTCTATTGTCAAGCTAAAAAATAAATATCTTTCGGCTACGTTTTTTATTCTAAGATAAAAATTTTTTATTGTCAACCATCTTTTCTGTTTTTAAATTTTTATGACTAATTTTTATTTTATTAATTTCTATGTTATCATTGTTTTATTATGGTTAGGCTGATAAATAAAGACAACTTAAAACAGGTTACAAATATTGTTTATTCGATTATGAAAACTCAAGAGTTTTTTACATTCGCAGAGGAGTTTAATAATCCTGAAATTAGTCCTTGCATTTATGCAATGTGGCATGAAAATCAGTTTTGTATTCATGGTTTATCCAATAGAGAGAAGTTGCATGTATTAATAAGTAATTCTTTAGATGGACAGATAATTTCTGAAGTTTGCGAACGGTTGGGTTTTAATGTATGTCGAGGGTCTTCTAACAGAAAAGGAGCTGTTTCAGGAACTTTGAAAATGCTCTCTAAGTTAAAAGACGGTGAGAATATCGCAATTATGGTTGATGGTCCTAGAGGCCCGTTGCATGAGGTTAAATCTGGTGCGATTGTTCTTGCTCGTGAGGCTAATGTTCCAATTATTCCCGTTCATTGGTTTTCTCCAGAATTCACGTTTGTAAGATTCCCTTCGTGGGATAAGATGACCTCTCCTGTTGGTCCATGCCATTTGTTAAATATATATGGCGATCCAATTTATACAGATGGTAAAACTAATAAGCAAGTTGAGGCTGAATTAAAACAATCCTTGCTACATTTAGCAGAAATTGCTCCTGAAAAATATAAAGAGGCTAAGAAGTTGAAATTATGGAAGAAAAGAAGAAAATAAAAGTTACGATGCTTCAAATGTCATCTGTTATTGCAGATGTCGAGGAAAACTGCAAAAAAGTTGAGAATATTTTAAAAAAGAATTTGAAAGAGGCAACTGATGTTCTTGTGCTTCCTGAGGTTTGGACTGTTGGATGGTCTTGTTCTCATTTTCAAGAAACTGCTCAAGATTTAAATGATAGTTCTGTAGTACGTTTTTTATCTAAAATAGCCAAGGAATATAATATAAACATTATTGGTGGTAGTTTTATTACAAAATCCAATGATAAATATTATAATACTTGTCCCGTGATTGATAGAAATGGGAAACTTGTTGCATCTTATTCAAAAAATCATTTATATTCTTATTATGGTTGCAATGAAGGTAAATTTATTACATCTGGTAATTCTCCGGTTATGGTTGAATTAGATGGTGTGAAGTTTGGTCTAACAATTTGTTATGATATAAGATTTCCTGAAATTTATAGAGCTTATAGAAAAGCAGGTGCGGATGTTTTAGTTAATTGTGCCGCTTGGGGTTCAAAGAAGCCTATTCCTTGGGAAGTTATGACAAAATGCAGAGCAGTTGAAAATCAATGCTATATGATTGCCCTTACCCAAAGTGGGTATATTGAAGATGGGGAATATAATCTTGGAGAATCTAGAATTATTGATTATAAGGGGGAAGAAATGTCTTCAATTATGGAAGGTGAAGGTTTGGCTTCTTCTGTTCTTCAGTTTGATGAAATGTATGATTTTCGAGATAAATGTACGGTTTTAAATGATATAAAACCTAGTTATGAGGTAAAAATGTTATGCGTAAAATAATTAGTTTGTTCTTTGCGATTTTTTTGACATTATCTTCTGTTCAAGCGGAAAATGTTACCAAAACGATTAATTCGTTGATAAATAAAGATGCGGTGTCCGTAAGTGTAAAAGATATTTCAAATGGGAAAGAGGTTTATTCTTTAAATAAAAAAGCTCCAATGATTCCTGCTTCCACATTGAAACTTGTAACTTCATCTGCCGCATTGAATACTTTAGGCTCAGATTATGAATTTTCAACAAAGTTATATAAAAGTACTAATAATGATTTGTACTTAAAATTAGGAGCTGATCCTTTTTTAACTTCTTCTGATTTAAAACAATTAATGTCTGATGCTAAGGATAAGAATATTCTAGAGCCTAAGAATTTCTTCATAGACTCTTCTATTTTTGATAATATTGAATGGGGTGAAGGCTGGCAATGGGATGATGAAATGAATCCTTTGATGCCAAAATTTGGGGCTTATAATCTGGATGGGAATTTAATAAAAATAGAAATTACTCCATCAATGCAAAATATGCCACCATCAATTGTTGTTAAACCTTTCTATCCTCTTACGTTTATGAATTTGATTACAACAGATATAACTCTTGATAAAAATAATATTTCAATAGTAAAGGATTCTAATTTTTCTCAAAATGTATATGATGCAAAAGGCGAAATTGCAAAACTTGAAAATATAAAAATGCCCGTTCCTAATCTTCAGAGATATTTCAAATTGAGATTGGATGATGCTATAAGAGGACAAAAGATAGAGTATTATAAAGGGTATCATAGTGCTATTTTACCATCTAGAAATGTTTATTTAGTTTCAAGCATTACTCATGAAATGTCAGATGCGATGAATTCGATACTGAAAACAAGTAATAACTTAGTTGCCGAAACTGTTTTTAAATTAGCAGGTGCAAAATGGGCAGAAGAAAGTGGTTCTAGTTCAAATTCTTTAGGAATGTTGAAGTTTTACTTGGGAACAATGAATCTTTCGACAGATGATATTAAAATTGTTGATGGAAGTGGCGTTTCTAAAAATAACATTATGACTGCTGATTTTATGACGGATTTTCTTGTTTCAATTTCCAAAAAGAATAATTTTGAAGATTTTGAAAATTATATTCCAACTCCTGGAGAAGGAACTTTGAGAAATAGAATGTTATATTTTCGAGATAATTTAAGGGCAAAAACGGGAACATTATCTGATACAAGTGCGATTGCTGGTTATATTAAATCAAGAAAAGGCAATATTTATGCATTTGATATTATGATAAATGATGCTAAAACATCGTCTTCTGATAAGAAAAATGTAGAAGAACAAATTTTACGCCAAATATATGCAAATTACTAATTTAATAAGGATATAGATTATGTACGAACCGGAATTTACGGTCATAACACCGACATCAAATATTGTAGAAGCAGGACTTACGGATGATTTTTCTTTATTGGTAAATCTTCTTGATAGGCAAACTTATCCATATATAGAACATATTGTTATTGATAATGCTTCTACCGACGATACTATTACTTTGTTGAAGGATTATAAAAATAGTGGATTTTTAAACTTCTATTCTGAACCGGATAGGGGTAAATTTGATGCTATGAATAAAGGTATAATGCGAGCAAAAGGTAAGTATGTTGCCTTTTTGAGTTGTGATGATTTTTATCATGATGTTGTTGCAATTGCTGACATTGTTGATGCAATGGAAAGAGAAAATGCGGATTATTGTTTCTTCCCTGCGTATTGTTGTCATCCAGAGGGATTTGTTTTCTTATTTCCTCCATCAATGTTGAGTACTTTTCAGGTTAATCCTTGTGCTCGTCAGGCAATGGTTTTTAAACGCAGTGTGTTAGACAAGCTCAGAATGTTTGATGATAAGTTTAAGTTGATGGCAGATTATGATTTAATGATAAGACTTCTTTTAGGAAAATATAAAGGCTTGTATTTTGAAAGAAATATCTTGACTTATAAACTTGGCTCAGAGGTTATTAAGCATGCAACTCAGATGGAAGCAGAATGTCGTCACATATTTTATAAAAATTATAAGCCTTTCTATCAGATGACAGATGAAGTATTGAATAGAATGGTTAAATTGTCCGAAGTTCCAAAACCGTTGTTGGATAAATTAGCTACATTTTTCACTCCAGAGGATAAGGACTCTTTTTATAAACAAGCGGAAGAGTTATATAACATGCGTGTAAGAGCAATGAATGAAAGAGGAAACTAAGGCTGTTACCCGCTACCTTGTTAAGAATTTGCAAAAAATCTTTTCGGGTTTATAATTATAGTTAGATAGTTAGAATATAAGAAGGTTAGGGAAAAGATGACTGAACAGAAAATTGCAGTATTAGGCTGTGGATTGTGGGGGCGTAATATCGTTCGTAATTTCTACAACTTGAATGCGTTGGGTATGGTTTGCGATTTGGATGATGATAATATCGCAAAAGTTAAAGAACAGTATTCTGGAATAAAAACAACAAAGGATTTTAATGATATTTTAAATTCAAAAGAAATAACAGGTGTGGTTGTTGTTACACCTAGTCACACTCACTTCAAGTTTGTAAAAGCAATGCTTGAAGCTGGAAAGAATGTTTATGTAGAAAAACCTATTTCAACAGTTGCTCAAGAAGCTAGAGATTTAGCAGATTTAGCTGATAGCAAAGGTTTGGTTCTTATGGTTGGTCACTTGTTGTTGTACCATCCTGCAGTAAACAGATTAAAAATGTTAGTAGAAGAAGGTGCTTTGGGTGATATTGTTTATGCTCAAAGTGACAGACTGAATATTAACTATTTTAAAAATGATAGAAGTGTAATGTGGGATTTAGCTCCTCATGATGTTTCAATGATTAGTTATGTATTAGGGAAAAATCCAGAAAGAGTTCTTTCAGCTATTGGCTGTTCTTCTGATGGTAATGATATTATGGATATTACCCATATTGGAATTAAAATGGAAGGCGGGGCAATTGCTCACATTACGGATAGTTGGATTACTCCGAAAAAGCATGTTCAATTATTGGTAAGAGGAACTAAAAAGACTGCAATTTTAGATGATACCGTAGCAGAACATAAACTAACAATTTATGATAACTTTAAAGCTGGAAGCAGTGAAAATGTTCAACTTGATTATCTTGAAATTGAACCTTTGAAACTTGAATGCCAACACTTTATTAGCTGTTGTGAAACTGGTAAAAAAGCTAGATCAGATGGTGAAAATGGCTTTATTGTTGTAAGTATTTTGGAAGAAGCAGAAAAGATTATGCTAGGGGATAGAGCAAAAAATCTTGATAGTGTAGATTTTGCTCTTTCAAGAACTAAAAAGTAGGAGAGATTTATAATGAATATTAAAGATAACGCAGCAAATATTGTTTCAATTAGCAGAATTTTTGTTGCATTTGTAGCGATTGCATTGTTATTTAAACATACAACCTGTGCTTATGTTTGGGCTGTAATTTTAACAATTATTGCTTTTATTATGGACGGTGTTGATGGATATGTTGCAAGAAAATTCAACCAATCTTCAGAATGGGGCTCTGTTCTTGATATTATGGGTGATAGAATTGTAGAACTTTCTTATTGGATTGTTTTTGCAATTTTAGGTTATCTTGCAGATGGTAATATGGCTTTGAATGCAATGTTCCCAATTGTATGCGTTGCAAGAGCATTTACTACAGATGGAATTAGAAGTGTTGCACTTTCAAAGGGAATGACTGCATTTGGGGATAAGTCAATGCAATCAACAGCTTGGGGTAAATTTATTTGTGCATCAAGATTTATGAGGATTAGCTATGCAGTTGCAAAAGTTGCGGCTTTTGTATTGTTAATTGTTGCTGCAATTCCAGCGTTACCTGTTGCAATTGCTCAACCAATTCATTTGATTGCAGTTATTTTAGCTTGGGTTGCAATTATTTTCTGTGTTGTTCGTGCAATTCCAGTTGTGGCAGAAAGCGGAAAGTTGTTTAATGATGCCAAGTAAGTTAAATATAGTCTTATATGAACCAGAAATTCCTCAAAATACAGGGAATATTGCAAGACTGTGTGCTTGTTGTGGTGCAAGTTTGTATTTGGTAGGGAAATTGGGTTTTTCTCTTTCAAGTAAATATACAAAACGTGCTGGACTTGATTACTGGGATAGTGTTGATTTGCATAAACTAGAGTCTATGGACGAGTTGTATAATGAATTCCCTAATGGAACGTTTTATTATTTAACAACCAAAGCAGACAAATTATATACGGAAATAGAGTTTAAGGACGGCGATTTTATTGTCTTTGGTCCTGAAACAAGAGGTTTGCCTGACGAATATGTAAGGGATTCTCATGCCAGAACTATTCCAATGAAAGAAGGTCAGAGAAGCTTGAATTTGTCTAATTCCGTAGCAATTGTTGCGTATGAGGCAATCAGACAAAATGGACTATAATCTTCCAAAAAGGATACAAAATTCTAATAAATCGACTTTCGGTCGAGTTTTAAATATTGCAGGCTCTGATTATATGCCAGGGGCTGCATATTTGTCGTCTGTTTCGGCTTTAAAAATAGGTTGTGGATATTGTTTTTTATCTTCAACGGAGAGAGTTATTGATGCTGTTGCAGCTCAAACTCAGAATGTTGTATTTGTACCAGTAGAACAAGTGAAAAATTATTTGAATGACACAACTTCTGTTGTATCAATTGGTTGTGGGTTATCGCAAAATGAAGTTGCTAAGAGTTTATTCGATTTTGTAATAGAAAACTCTTTGCAAGATTGCCCATTGATAATTGATGCAGATGGATTAAATTTGCTTGCAAAAGATAGCTCAAAATATTTGGAAAGAAAGTTCGATAAAGTTATTCTTACCCCACATCCTAAGGAAGCATCAAGATTGTTGGGTTGTACTTTGGATGAGGTGTTATCAAATCTTGAAAAATCCGCAATAAGAATCTCTGAAAAATATAATGCTACGGTTGTATTAAAGTCACACAACACCGTTGTAGTGTCGCCAGATGGTAGAAAATATGTAAATAATACGGGTAATAGTTCTATGGCAAAGGCAGGTTCTGGAGATGTTTTGACGGGCATGATTTCTGGTTTACTCGCTCAAGGAATGGATTTATTTGAGGCTTCAGTAATGGCTGTTTATTTGCATGGGCTTTGTGGAGATTTTGCAAAAGAAAAGCTTACCGAATATTCAGTTATGGCTGATGATTTGATAAGCTTTATTCCTTTTGCTATAAAAACTGTTTTATAAAAAACTATGCAATAAACATTTTAGTTGCTTGTTGAGCAGGCATACCGTGAGCGATTGCATATTGAATATTTGCGTTTGGAACTGAGTTTTCAGCTTTGATTGAACGAGCTGTTGTTCCTGTCAAACCGAATGGGCTAGTGTATGTTTTTGCGTTAATAGCTGTTGTGTTAGATCTGATAAATCTTTTAGCTGCGTTTATTTCTTCTGCAGTGTATATTTTGCCTGCATTTAAGTATTCATAGCTTTTTTTTGATAGGTTAAATAATTTGTCAACTTTCATTTTTTTCTCCTTTTTATTTCTCTATTTTAGTAAACTACCTTAATTAAAATTTTAAATAGCCCACCTAGATAATTTTAAGTTTTAGTCTTAATTATAATCTCTCTAGTTAGGCTATTTAAACGTTTTTATCTTAATTAAAATTTTGATATTTGGGGTTTTTATTAGCTTTCAATTTGTTCCATAATTTCAAAAGGTTTTTCAACAACTTTCATTGTGTCTTTTGTAATTATGCCTCTTTTTAATTCAGTGAAACTTGCTTTTTTAGAGCTGAATTTCTTTTTCAAAAATTCGTATGCAACTTTTGGATCACATTTTGAACCACAAGTAAATAAATCTACTGCGGCATAGCCAAGTTCAGGCCAAGTGTGAATAGCCAAGTGGCTTTCTGAAATAATTACAACCCCAGAAACCCCATATGGACTAAACATGTGGAAGCATTTTTGAACGATTGTAGCTCCACATTCTAGTGCTGAATCTATCATGTATTTTTCAACCTTGTCAATACTGTTCAAAATATTAGGGTCACATTCAAAAAATTCGGCTAAAACATGTTGTCCTAAATGTATTTCGTCTAGTTCAGAATTTTTTTGAAACATGTCTAAAGGTGAATCTGTCAATTTATTTGCTCCTTATATAACTTAAATAAATGTATATTTCGTACATTACAATAATACTCTAAAAAAAATATTTTATCCTATATTCGACTATTTATTATTTTTTGTTAAAATTAATAATCGTCATAAATACACTTATACGCTACTTTTTGGCTATATTTGTATATTAAGTTTTATTAATCGTATTTTCAATTTTTCTCTTTTATTATAGAATCTCGGTATGAATAATAAGATTTTAGTAGTAGATGATGATGTTGCAATTAACGAATTAATTAAGGTTAATTTGGAGCTTGCAGGATATAATGTTATACAAGCGAATGATGGTATTAAAGGCTTTGCGTTAGCTAAACAAGAAGCTCCATCTTTAGTTATTTTAGATGTAATGATGCCCGATGTCGATGGGTTTACGGTTGCCAAAAGAATTCGTCAAAATGAAGAAACAAAAGATACCCCGATTCTAATGTTGACGGCTCTTTCTCAAATTAATGATAAGGTAAAGGGTTTTAATATTGGTGTTGACGATTATTTAGTTAAACCTTTTGAACTTGAAGAGTTATTGGTCAGAGTTCGGGCGTTGTTAAAACGGACTAATCAAATTCCAATTTCTGCTTCAACGAGAGATTTGCTTACTCTTGGTGAGATTACTCTCTTGCCAGAGCAATATAGTGTAAAAATTGGAGAAAAACAGGCAAAGTTAACTCCTATTGAATTTGATATATTTAATTTGTTATTTCAAAATCATGGCAATATGGTTTCGTCTGCAAAATTGTTAAAAGATATTTGGGGATACTCTCCTGATGATGATATTGAAACTATTAGGGTTCATATTAGACATTTGAGAAGCAAAATTGATAAAATTGCTGATGGTAAAAAATATATTGAAACCATTTATGGTGGTGGTTACAAATTAAATGTTTAGATGAATAATAAAAAGTTAGTAAAAAAAAGAGTCCTTAATAAAAGGACTCTTTTTCGTATATCTCAAAAATATAACTATGCTTGAGCTTCTTCTGCTGGAGCTTCTGCTTCTGCAGCTGCTTTAGCTGCTTCTTCTTCAGCTTGTTTTTTAGCTAAAGCTTTTTTAGAAAGTTTAACAGTTTCTTTCTTAACATAGTTCAAAGTGCCATCTTCGTTGCAATTTTTGATAAGGTAAGCAACTGTTTCTGTTGGTTGAGCACCTTTAGAAATCCATTCAAGAGCTGCTGCTTTGTCTAATTTCATAACTTTAGTTTTAGGGTTGTAGTGACCTAATTCTTGGATTGGTCTGCCTTCACGTTTAGTTGTTGAATTGATAACAATAACTCTGTATGTAGGGTTTTTCTTAGCACCTAATCTTTTTAATCTGATTTTTAACATTTTAATTTTCCTTCTTTATTTTTGTGTGATTTGTCGGTAATTCAACCGCCGCTTGTTGTTTTACCTCAATTGGGTTAAAGAGGAATTACCCTAATTGTAATTAAATTCAATCACAAATACATTTTTAGTGCAAGTGTTTGTAAAAAAATGTGAGGGAACTGGCTTAAAGTGTGCTAGTTCTTTTGTACGAGTTGATTTTATTATTTTTTGCGGTAAAATCGGATAAGATGCATGTATAGTATAAAATAAGGATATTAAGAAATGAAATCAACATTAACAAAAGAACAAGACAACTTGGTTAGTATAAGTATGGTTATCCCTGCAAAAGAAGCTGCTTCTGCATATAACACAGCTGCTAATCGTATTTCTCAATATGTAAATATTGATGGTTTTAGAAAAGGTAAAGCTCCTCGTGCCGTTATTGAAAGACACGTTGGGGTTGATAGAATTAGACAAGAAGCTTTGGATATTATTCTTCCAAAATATTTAGGTCAAGCTGTTTACGATAACAAATTGGATGTTATTTCTCAACCAGCAATTACTGATTACAAATTTGAAACTGGTAAAGATTTAGAAGTAACTTTCGAAGTTGAAACAAGACCAGAAGTTAAATTGGGTGAATACAAAAATCTAGAAGTTAAAGCAGAAGTTCCTTCAGAAGATGATGGTGCTTTTGACAAAGCATTAGAAGGCTTTTTAACTCAACACGCTTCTATGGAATTAGTTTTGAATAGACCTTCAAACGAAACAGATACAGTTGTTTTTGATTTTGATGGTACTTGCAATGGTGAAGCTATTCAAGGCGGATCTGCAAAAGGTTACGCTCTAGATTTAGCTCACTCAAACTTTATTCCAGGATTTGCTGAACAATTAGTTGGTCACAATATCAAGGATGAGTTTGATATCCAAGTTACATTCCCAGAAGATTATCATGACGAAAAATTAAAAGGTCAACCAGCTACTTTTGCTATTAAAATCAATGAAATCAAGCAAAGAGTTATGCCAGAATTGACTGATGAATTAGTGAAAAAATCAACAAGATTTTCAACTGTTGATGAATTAAAGGCTGATATCAAAGATTACATCGAAAAACAAAGAGAAAGTTTGAAAAAATCAGCAGCAGAAAACGCTGTATTCAAACAAGTAATTGAATCTTCTTCTGTTGAAATTCCTCAACGAATGATTGATAGAGAAGTTGAATCCTTGAAAGCTGATTATAAACAAAGATTATCTTACCAAGGCATTGATTGGGATACATTCATGAAATCTCAAGGTAATGAAGAAGAATTCAATAATACATTGGTCGAAGATGCTAAAACAAGAATTAAAAATTCTTTAATAATTGATAAAATTGCTAAAGAAGAAAAAGTATCTGTTGAACAATCTGATTTTGCTGGAAAGTTAGATCAATTGGCTGCAGCATACGGTATGGGTGCTCAGGATATGTTGAAACAATTTGGACAAAATCCTGACTTCTTACAAACATTATCTCAACAAATTGTTAATGAAAAAGTTAGAACATTCTTAGTTGACAATAACAAAGTTGAATATGTAGAAGTTAAACCTAACAAAGAATCAGTTGAAGCTTAGTAGAGAATAAGTATAATATTAGAATAAGAAAGGGAATTAAATCATGAGTTTTGTACCTGTTGTTATAGAACAATCAAGTCGTGGTGAAAGATCATTCGATATTTTCTCAAGACTATTAAGAGAAAGAATTATTTTCTTGGGAACTGCTATTGATGATATGGTAGCTAATTTGGTTGTTGCACAGTTATTATTGTTGGATAGTGAAAATCCTGAAAAAGATATTATGTTATATATCAACTCTCCAGGTGGTAGTGTAACAGCAGGTTTTGCAATTTATGATACAATGCAACACATTAGAGCAGATGTTTCTACAATTTGTTTAGGACAAGCTGCTTCTATGGGCGCATTCTTACTTTCTTCTGGTACTAAAGGTAAGAGAATGGCTCTTCCTCATTCAAGAGTTCTTATTCACCAACCTTTAGGTGGTGCTCAAGGTCAGGCAACTGATATTGAAATCCAAGCAGCTGAAATTATCAGAATTAAAAAATCATTGAACGAAATTTTAGCTTCTAATACTGGACAATCTCTTAAGAAGATTGAAAAAGATACTGATAGAGATTATATCATGACTCCTCAAGAAGCTCTTGAATACGGTATGATTGATAAAGTTATTTCTCGTGACGCTATTAAATAATCGATTGGAGATAAAATAAAAAATGCCAAAGCACGATGATGATAAATTAAAATGTTCTTTTTGCGGAAAAACTCAAGACCAAGTAAAAAAACTAATTGCAGGTCCTGAAGTTTATATCTGCGATGAGTGTGTTGAGCTTTGTAACGAAATTTTGGATGAAGAATTTTTTGACCAAAAAGACAAAGAAGGTGCTGCTGATGGAGAAAATCCAGAAAAAGCTGAAAAACCTATTCCAAAGCCACATGAAATTAAAGAATATTTGGATCAATATATTGTTGGACAGGATGATGCTAAGAAAGTTTTGTCTGTTGCTGTTTACAACCATTATAAACGTTTAAAACACAACAAAGATAACAAAAAGGACTCTGTTGAAATCCAAAAATCTAACATTTTATTAGTTGGTCCAACAGGTTCAGGTAAAACATTATTAGCACAAACTTTAGCAAAGATGTTGGATGTTCCATTTGCGGTTGCAGATGCTACTACTTTGACAGAAGCTGGTTATGTTGGTGATGATGTAGAAAATATTCTTCTTCGTTTGTACCAAAACGCTGAATTTGATTCTACAAAAGCTGAACGTGGAATTATTTACATCGATGAAATTGATAAAATTTCTAGAAAAAGTGAAAATACTTCTATAACAAGAGATGTTTCTGGTGAAGGTGTACAACAAGCATTGTTAAAAATGATTGAAGGTACAGTTGCTCATGTTCCGCCACAAGGTGGAAGAAAACATCCTCATCAAGAGTTTATCGAAATTGATACAAGCAATATCTTATTTATTGTTGGTGGTGCTTTTGTTGGTTTGGAAAAAATTGTTGATGCAAGAGCAGGTGAAGGTAATTCGGTTGGTTTTGGTGCTAAAGCTCCGATGTCACAAGCTGAAAAGGATGCAAATGCTGTTAAGTTGTTGAAAAAATTACAACCAGAAGATTTGTTGAAATTCGGTTTGATTCCAGAATTTATCGGCCGTGTTCCTGTTTATGCGGTTTTGGATCAGTTAAATGAAAAAACTTTGAAAATGATTTTGACTGAGCCTAAGAATGCCGTTCTAAAACAATATCAAGCCTTGTTAAAAATGGATGGTGTTGATTTGGAATTTGAGCCAGAAGCAGTTGATTTGATTGCAAAAGAAGCAATCAAGCGTAAAACAGGTGCCAGAGCGTTACGTTCAATTGTTGAAGAAATTATGCTTGATGTAATGTATGATGTTCCAACAAAAGAAAATATTGATAAATTCGTTGTAACGGCTGAAATGGTAAAAAATAGAAAAAATGCTGAGGTTGTAAAACTTCCGACTAAATCAGATAAGGAAAATGAAATTATAGCTTAGTATTTATCATAATAATTTAAAAGAGTCTGCGAGTTTTGCAGGCTCTTTTTTAGATATTGTAATAGATTGTCAAAGCCCCTTTTTTATGCGAAAATTAAGTAAAGGGAGATTAGTCGATGGGAGAGTCTAAAACTTTAATTTTAATTGATGGTCATGCACTTGCGTTTCGCCAGTATTATGCTTTAGAACGTACAAATATGAAAACCAAGGATGGTACTCCAACTTGGGCTGTTTATGGTTTTTTTAAGGCAATTTTCGATTTATTAAAAAACGAAAATTTAGCCCCTGATTCCATAGGAGTAGCGTTTGATGTTTCTCATCATACTTTCAGAACTGAAAAATATGTTGAATATAAGGCTAATCGAGAGGCAATGCCAGACCCAATGCGTGTTCAAATGGGATTGATTTATGAAGGCTTAAAGGTCTTTAATATTCCTATATATACCAAAGAGGGTTTTGAGGCGGATGATGTTATTGGTACAATTTCTCGCAGAGCATGTGAACTTGGACATAAAGTTTATATTTTAACTGGGGATCAAGATTCATTCCAATTAATAAGACAAAATGGTTGTATCAAAGTTATTATTCCATCAAAAGGTGAGCTTATTGAGTATGATTGGAATAAAGTTTACGAAAAATTAGGGGTTTATCCAGACCAAGTAATTGATTATAAAGCTTTGAGAGGCGATACTTCAGATAATATTCCTGGAATTCGTGGAATTGGAGAAAAAACTGCGGTAAAACTTTTGGCAGAATTTAAAACAGTTGATAATGTTCTTAATTCTGCTGATAAAATTTCTGGGAAAGCAGTTAGGGAAAAGATTGAAAATGGTCGTGAACAGGCGGAGCTAAGTAAATATTTAGCTACTATTGTTCAAGATGTTGATATTCCTTTTGATTTTGAAAAAACTAATATTGAACTCCCAGATATTGCGACCGTAACTGATTTTTTACGTAGTATGCAATTTTATAGCTTTTTGAAGAATATCGAGTTTATTTTAAAATCTTTTGATAAAACAGGTACTATTACTATTCCTGAGGAAGTAAAAAATTCCACTCAAATAATTACTCCTTCATCAAATAATGGACAGTTGGGGTTGTTTGCTCAAGCGGTTCAAGCAGAAGTGAACAAAGAAGAAATTAGTTATGAAGCAAAGTTGATAACGTATGAAATCGATTTTAATCAAATGATTGCTGAATTGTCAGAGAAATCAGTATTTGCTTTTAGGTTTAGTGCCGATGTTGAAAATGCCTTAAATTCGACTGTTTATGGGCTATCAATTGCTTATAATAATGATTTTGCATTTAAAGATGGAGCGTTTAATATTACAGAATCTGATGCTCCAACTAAAACTTATTATATTCCGTTAAATCATCATTTAGAAAAACAGTTAGCTCCTGATTTTGTGATGGCGGGGCTAAAGGTTATATTGGAAGACTCTGATATAAAAAAGATTACGCATGATTTGAAACAAGAATATAATATTTGTAAGTCTTTTGGAATAAACATGGCTGGAATCGTTTTTGATACTGTGTTAGCTAGTTATATCAAAGATTCTAATGCTTCAACAGAATTCGATATCCAATGTATGGAACGCATAAATCATATTTTGCCAACAATGGTTTCTGAAAATAAAAAAGCAAAATTTAATGATTTTGATATTGATACGGTTAAGAATTTTACATCAGATTCTATTGCAAGTTTGTTTAAGCTTGTTCAATATTGGAATAATGAATTAGACGAAAAAGAACATAGTATTTTGTCAGAGATAGAAATTCCTCTAGCTCATGTTTTGGCTGATATGGAATATACTGGAGTTGCGGTAGATGAGGCTTACTTAGCTAAATTGACTGAAGAATTTAATAATAAACTTCACCGATTAGAAACTAAGATTTATAATTTGGCAGATGAAGGTTTCAATATAAATTCTCCAAAACAAGTTGGGGCAATTTTATTTGATAAACTTCAATTAAAATCTCCTAAAAAGAGGGGTAAAGCAAAAAATTCAACTAGTGCTGAAGTTTTGACTGCTCTTGCGGAAGAATATGAAATAGCTCGTTTAATTTTGGAATATCGTAAATATGCAAAATTAAAATCAACTTATACAGAAGCTCTTCCTATGTTGATTGATAAAAAAGATTCTCGTATTCACACTACTTATAATCAAACAACAACTACAACTGGTCGGCTTTCTTCTTCTAATCCAAATTTACAAAATATTCCTGTTCGTTCGGAGGAAGGGAATAAAATTCGTCAAGCATTTGTGCCTCAAGATAGACAAAATTATCTGATTATGTCTGCTGATTATTCTCAAATAGAATTGAGATTGTTGGCTCATGTTTCAGAAGATAAGCATTTGATAGATGCTTTTTGTTCGGGGGTTGATGTTCATACTCTTACGGCTTCAAAAGTTTTTGATGTGCCAATAGAAAAAGTTACAAAAGAAATGAGATACAAAGCAAAAGCTGTAAACTTTGGAATTGTTTATGGGCAGAGTAAATATGGTTTGGCAAAAGCGTTAAAGATTACTCCTGCTGAAGCTGAAAGTTTTATTGCAAAGTATTTTGAAACTTATCCTTCAATTCAAGCATATATGCTAAATATGGTAGAATTGGTTGAAGAACAGGGGTATGTAGAAACTATTTTTGGTCGTCGTAGATATTTGAAAAATGAAATAAATAGTTCAAATGCAATGGTGAGGGAATTTGCAAAACGTGCAGCAATTAATCACCCAATGCAGGGTTCTGCTTCTGATTTAATAAAGATTGCGATGATTGATTTTTCGAAAAAATTAAAAGACAATAATTTGAAATCAAAGTTAATTATTCAAGTTCATGATGAACTTGTTGTTGAAGTTGAAAAATCCGAGTTGGAATTGGTAAAAAGTTTGGTATTAGAATCAATGGAACTTAACCAACCATTGAGAGTTCCGTTGTTGGTAGATATAAATGTAGGTGAATCATGGAAAGAATCATAAAATTTTTAGTTGTTTTGAGTTTTGCATTTAGTATTTCTTGTTCTCCGAGTTTTGCTGTGGAACAGATGAATTTGAGTACATTGATTACGGCACAAAATGTTAAGTATGAAACTTGTACAAAAGTGTTCAATACTGACCATGTTTCTTTATTCCATTTAGCAATAGCGGCGATAAATGCTAATCGTTTTACTATTGATGAAATTCAATCAAAGTCTGGTTATATTTTGTTTACTGCGGTTAACAAACAGTTTTTAGCAACTGTTGTGAATGTTAATACTAATCAAGGAATGCTAAAGATTACTCCGGTTGATAATAATTATTTCTTTCAACCTGGAATAGTTTTGAATGTATTCAAGTATATAGAGTTAAATTTGAATAAAAAGCCAGAAATTGTAAAATTTAATTAGAATTCAATATTCTTGAATATTTTCTTTGCATTTTCTGTTGAAGTTTTTGCAACTTCTTCTGGTGTAATTCCTCTCAAGTTTGCAATTTCTTCTGCAACATATTTCACGTACATTGGTTGATTTTCTTTTCCTCTAAATGGAACAGGGGCTAAATATGGATCGTCTGTTTCTAGTAGCAAGTACTCAAGAGGAATGTTTTTCGCTACTTCTTTGGTTTTCTTCGCATTTTTAAACGTTACAACCCCGCCAAGTGCAATGTAAATTCCTTCTTTTATACATTCTCTCGCAAATTCTAAACTTCCCGAAAAGCAGTGCATAATTGCGGTGGAATTTTTATTGTATTTTTTTAGAATTTCTAAAGTATCAAGATGAGCTTCTCTTGAGTGGATGTTTAGAGGCAAGTTCATTTGATTTGCAAACTCAATTTGCTTGATAAAAACTTCTTTTTGAAGTTCTTTGAACGATTTGTCCCAATAATAATCAAGCCCGATTTCCCCAATCCCAATAATTTTAGGGTTACTCTTTATTATTTCTTCCATATCTGAGAGGGTTTTATCTGAAAAATCCTTAACTTCTTCTGGAAAAACTCCAACATAACCATAGACATCGTTATATTTTTTTATAAATTTGTCAGTATCAAAAATGTCTTGAACTGAGCTAGATGGTACAATTGTTACGATTTTATTGTCAATTGCATTCTGTATTGCTTCGTCAATATTAGTTTCTCTCAACATATTTACGTGAGAGTGCGTGTTAATTATATAAATGTCGTTCATAATAAATCCTGTCTAATTTGAACTTTTTGCCATAATACAGCTATCAAGATAACTTGTCATTACGGTTTTAAATCTTTCTGCTTCTTCTTTTGTTTTTGCTTCAAATCTCAAAGTGAATACAGGTTCTGTGTTACTTTGTCTAATTAGAGCAAATCCACCGTCAAAAACAATTCTCATTCCGTCTAGGGTTACGATTTCCTTAATCTTAGAACCAAACATATCTGGTCTTTCTTGAACTTCTTTTTTCATAGATTCAAGAACTTCTTTTTTCAAGTGGTTTGGACAAGGAAAACGAACTTCATCACTTGTAAATACTTGATTAAATGGTTCTAACATATTTTCAAGTTTGAAATTAGGATTTTGTTCTTTATTTTTTGCTACAATTTCAATCATTCTGCATCCTGCGTAAATAGCATCATCAAATCCATAATATCTATCTTTGAAGAATGTATGACCACTCATTTCCCCTCCTAAGATAGCGTGAGTTTCTTTCATTTTTTCTTTGATATAGCCGTGTCCTGTTTTACACATAATAGCATTCCCGCCAGCATTGTTTATCGTATCAAATAATACTTGAGAACACTTTACTTCAGATACTACTGTTGGATGTTGATCAATAATATCCATTGCATAAATTAGGAGTAATTTGTCCCCTGTTAAAGGTTGCCCTTTAGAATCCACAACTCCAATTCTGTCGCTATCTCCATCATACGCAATTCCTAAATCTGCATTATTTTCAACAACAGTTTTAGAAAGTGTTTCTAGGGTAGATAAAACGCTTGGATTTGGATGGTGATTAGGGAATGTTCCATCAGGTTCTGAAAATAATTCAATTACTTCACAGCCTAAATCTTTATATAGTTGAGGACCAACAATTCCTCCTGTTGCATTTGCACTATCAACAACAACTTTTATTCCTTCGCCGATTCTTCCAAATTTTTGTTTCATTTCTTCGATGTATTCAGGAATAATTTCTGTTGAAAAATCTTTTTCCTCAATATTTGATGGTAGTTCTTTCCAAATTGAGAATGTTTCTTCTTTAACTTCTTTAATTTGAGATTCATTAAGGGTTTGACGATTGTATGTCATTTTTAACCCATTGTATTCTTTAGGGTTGTGACTTGCAGTGATAATCATTGCTCCATCTAGGTTGTGTGCAACTTCTGAGTAATATCCAATTGGAGTTGGAGCAAGTCCTAAGTCCTCAATATGACCAACATTTGAATCTACAAGACCTGCGATAAGTGCTTTTTTAAGGCTTGGAGAATGTAATCTTGCATCCATACAAACACTAATTTTTAAGTCTGTTGCATTTTTTAAGCTTTTATCTTTTAGCCATTTTGTATAACCTAGTCCGATATTATAAAATAGTTCTTCTGTAATATCGTCACCGTAAATTCCTCTTATATCATTTTTACCAAATGCGTGTTCATATTGTTTCATATTTCACATCTCCCAATCTTTAGTCTATAATTAAATCATACCATGAAAAATGTTTTCTCAAAAATTGTAAATAATCAAAATTGTGCGGGGTGGATATTTATTTTGCCTGCAATTTTAGGAACATTAATTTTTATTTTAATTCCAGTTATATGTTCTTTTGGTTTGAGTTTTGCAAAGTGGGATTTGCTAAATCCTATTCAATTTGTTGGTTTGCAAAATTATATAGATATTTTTCATAGTTCTGTTTTTTACAAAATATTTACCAATACTGTTGTTTTTGCTCTTTCTGTTTCTGTATTAGGGGTAATTATACCATTAGTTTTAGCATCAATTTTAAATTCTAAAATTAGAGGACGTGAGTTTTTTAAAACAGCATATTTTCTACCTTTTATTACTCCAATGATTGTTATTGGAATTGTTTGGGCATGGATTTTTGATCCTAATATTGGATTGTTAAGTCAGGTTTTGCATATTCATATAAATTGGTTATATGATTCAAAATTCGCCATGCCTGCACTAATAATAGTTTCGGTGTGGAAGTTAATTGGTTATAATATGATAATTTTCCTATCAGCATTATCATCTGTTTCGCAAAGTTTATTTGAAGCTGCGAAGATTGATGGTGCAAATTCTTATCAAATTTTTAAAAATGTAACTATTCCAGTTCTTTCTCCAACAATATTTTTTGTTGTAATAATAACAGCAATTAGTTCGTTCCAAGTGTTTGATTTGATATACCTAATGACTCAAGGCGGGCCTTTTGATAGTACAAATGTTTTGGTTTATGCAATTTATAAAGATGCTTTTGAATATTTTAATGTTGGGCATGCTAGTGCTATTGCTTATGTTTTATTTGTTGTTATTTTAGTTTTGACTCTAATTCAGTGGAGTTTGCGTAAGAAATTAGTTTATAATGAAAAATAAAATTTTAGCAAAAAATATCATTTTTGTTTTTATATAGTGTACATAAATTTAAGGAGGTTAATATTGAAAATACAAGGTTTAATGTATAGTCCAATTGTAAAACCTCAAGCATTCACTTCTGATGTTGATAAAGATATTGATAAAATTCGTGAAAAGAGAGATTCTTTAAAAATTTCTTTGTCGCAAAATAGAGATTCTCAATCTTCTGTTAATGATAGGATTTCTAGTGTTGAATCAGATATTTCAAGACAAAATTCTAATATAAATACTGAACAATCTGAAATTAGTCTTGAACAAGAAAAACTTGCTCGTTCAAGAGAAAAATTACAATCTGATAGAGAAAAATTAGAACGTTTGCAATCTCGAATGTCACAACTTCGAGACCAATATCAAAATATTTCAACCGAAGTTTCAAAATTGAATGATGTGTATTGATTCGTTATAATAAAACAATTTGAATTTGTTGAAAATAGGGAAAGAGGTTCTGCTATTTATCTCTAGTGTCATACTGAGTGAAAGCGAAGTATCTCAATTTTGGGCATTAACCCTTCACTCTTACTCAAAACCTCTCACAAAACAATTCACTGGATTGTTTTGCTCGGCAGAGTCCAAGGAGAGGGAAATATAAGCACATTAGTCATACGGACTTAAATATTCTTGCCATTAGAATTGACAAATTAAAAAAGAGGTACCGTTTCCGATACCTCTTTTCAAGCGTTTTATCTAAAGTTTAACTACTTCATCAATTCGCCAACTGCTTTGTAAACGTTCATACGTTTTGCAGCATCGCTTTCAGCTTGTTGATATAGAGCTTCAGCATGTTCAGGGTTAGTCTTCATAAGTGATTTATAACGACCTTCTGATCTGATGAAGTCTTGGTAGCTTCCTTTTGGATCTTTAGCATCCCAAGTGAACGGTTGTTCAGGGTTAGCAGGGTTGTATCTGTATAATGGGAAGTATCCTGCTTCTACTGCACGTTTTTGTTCAGTTTGAGTTTTGCTCATGTCGATACCGTGTGCGATACATGGAGCATATGCGAAGATGATTGATGGTCCGTTGTAAGCTTCAGCTTCTTGGAATGCTTTTAGAGTTTGAGCTCTATCAGCACCTAAAGCTACTGATGCTACATATACATAACCATATGACATGCTCATCAAGCCCATGTTTTTCTTGTATGTTTGTTTACCGCCAGTAGCGAATTTAGCAACTGCACCTGTTGGAGTTGATTTAGAAGCTTGACCACCAGTGTTAGAGTAAACTTCTGTATCAAGAACAAGAACGTTAACGTTTTTGTTTTGAGCAAGAACGTGGTCAATACCGCCGTAACCGATATCGTTAGCCCAACCGTCACCACCGATAATCCATACTGATTTATCTGTGAAGTAATCTTCAAGTTCTTTAACTTTAGCTAAGTCTGTGCAATCACATTCAGCAGCGTATTTGTTGATGATAGCTTTAGCTGCTTCTTGATCTTTAATAGCTTCTTCAGTTTTTGAATCATCCCAGTGAGATAATGCTTTTTCTAAAGCTGCTTTCAAATCAGCAGGAGCTTTTTCGCTAGCCATAACTTTTTCTGCATATGATTTCAATGTTGCTCTGTTTTGGTCAACAGCCAATCTCATACCATAACCAAATTCAGCGTTGTCTTCAAACAATGAGTTAGCCCAAGCTGGACCTCTGCCGTCTTTGTTAGTTGTGTATGGGATTGTTGGGAATGTACCAGAGTAAATTGAAGAACAACCTGTTGCGTTAGCTACAATTGCGTTTTCACCGAACAATTGAGATACTAATTTAACATAAGGTGTTTCACCACAACCAGCACAAGCACCTGAGAATTCGAATAATGGTTTTCTCAACATAGCACCTTTAATTGTCTTAGTTGTGTTTTTACCCATAACATTGTCAGGTAAAGCATCGAAGTATTTTTCGTTTTCTAATTCACAAGCTTCAACTTCTTTTTCAATTGATGACCAAGTTAAAGCTTTTTTACCTTCAACTTTAGACATTGGACATTGGTCTAAACATACACCACAACCTGTACAATCTTCGCAGTAAACTTGAACTTTGAATTGTTCACCATTCAAGTTTGGTTTAGCATCAACAGTGTTGAATGAAGCTGGAGCATCTTTCAAGCTGTCTTTTTCTGCTAATTTAGTTCTGATTGCAGCGTGTGGACATGCAGAAGCACAAATACCACATTGAATACAGAATTCTGAATTCCAGTGAGGAACTCTTGGTGCAATACCACGTTTTTCTAAACAAGCTGTTCCTGTTGGGATAACACCATCAATACTCATAGCTGATACTGGGATGTCATCACCTTTCAATTTCATTGAAGGTTCAATGATTTTCTTAGCAAATTCGCTAGCGTTATCTGGAATGAATTTAGCATCATCAACACATCCAACTCCATCTAATGTAGCTGGAACTGGAACTTCTTCAGTTGCGTTGATAGCAGCATCAATCAATGCTAAGTTCATGTTAACAACATCGTCACCTTTTTTCTTGAATGTCTTAGTTGTCATAGCTCTCATACCTTCATAAGCTTGTTCAAATGGAATGATTCCAGAAACTTTGAAGTATGCAACCATCATAACTGTGTTAGCACCTTTACCTCTTAAGCCAGGTTGTTGCTTGATTAGAGATTCAGCATCTACGTTGTAGAATTTGATTTTCTTATCAATAATAGTTTTTTGCATATCTCTAGTTAAGTGAGCAAATGCTTCGTCTTTAGAGTATGGGCTATTTAGTAAGAATGTGCCGCCTTCTTTAATACCTTTTAATAGGTCATATCTACCAACATAAGAGTGAGCTGAACATGATACGAAATCAGGTGCAGTGATTAAATATGTTGATTTGATTTGTTTGTCACCAAATCTCAAGTGAGAAACTGTAACACCAAATGATTTTTTAGAGTCATAAGCAAAGTATGCTTGAGCATCTTTGTTTGTATATTGACCGATAATTTTGATTGAGTTTTTGTTAGCACCAACTGTACCGTCTGAACCCAAGCCCCAGAACATACAATTTGTAGTTCCAGCTGGTTCTGTAACGATATGTTCAGTAACTTTTAATGAAGTGTTAGTAACGTCATCATCAATACCAACTGTAAATCCGTGGAATCCGTTGTTTTCAGCGTGTTTGTAAACAGCTAGGACCATTGAAGGTGTGAATTCTTTTGAAGACAAACCATAACGTCCGCCGATTACTCTGATGTCTTTGTTTTCTAATGCTGCAACAACATCCAAGTATAATGGTTCACCGATTGAACCAGGTTCTTTAGTTCTATCCAAAACTGTGATACGTTTAACTGATTTTGGAAGAGCTTCGTTAAATCTTTTAACGTCGAATGGTCTGTACAATCTAACTTTAACCAAACCATATTTTGTACCACGGTTAGCGTTCAAGTAATCGATAGTTTCTTCGATTGTTTCACAACCAGAACCGATAGCTACGATAACGTCAGTTGCATCTTCAGCACCAACATAATCGAATGGGTGATATTGTCTTCCAGTAACAGCTGCAACTTTGTCCATATATTCTTGAACGATATCTGGAACAGCATTGTAGTATTTGTTAACTGTTTCACGACCTTGGAAATATACGTCAGAGTTTTGAGCACCAACTTTACATTTTGGAGCTTCTGGACGTAATGCTCTTTGTCTAAATTCTTCAATATATTTAGGTTCTACTAATTTAGCAATATCTTCGTAAGAAATTTCTTCAATTTTGTGAATTTCGTGAGAAGTTCTGAAACCATCGAAGAATTGTAAGAAAGGAACTTTAGATTTGTAAGTTGCTAAGTGTGCAACTAAAGCTAAATCCATTTCTTCTTGTACAGAGTTAGCTGCTAACATAGCATAACCTGTGTTACGACAACCCATAACGTCTGTGTGGTCGCCGAAGATTGCTAATGATTGAGCTGCTAAAGCACGAGCTGCAACGTGAATTACGTGAGGAAGCATTTCCCCTGCTACTTTGTGCATTACAGGAATCATCAACAATAAACCTTGAGAAGCGGTATAAGTTGAAGTTAATGAACCAGCTGCTAAAGAACCATGAACAGCACCTGCTGCACCTGCTTCTGATTGCATTTCGGCTACTCTAACTTCTTCGCCCCAGATATTTTTCTTGTGTTGTGAAGCCCATTCATCAATCCATTCACCCATAGTAGATGAAGGAGTGATTGGGTAAATTGCTGATACTTCGCTTAACGCATAAGCAATATGCGCTGCAGCGTAGTTACCATCAACGGTTATTGTTTTTCCTGGCATAATAATAAACCCTCCTTATTTAATATGCGCTATTCTTATATAACTGTACGTATAACATGATAATACAAACAAAAACTTTGAAGAAATCTTGTGGTTGTAAATTTATGTTACAATTTGTAAAATTCTCCATAAAATCAATCAATTTCACTTTTTGAGTATCATTATTCCGAGCAGGAGGTAACTTAATATATGAATACACCAATATCATCAAATTATGTTTCATTTTCAGGGAAATGTCCAACCAGAAAAACTGTAGATAATGCGAGAAAATTTTTAGAAAATTCTCGTGATGTGTCATCTTTGAGAAAAGAATTATGTGATATTGCAAATAAAATGGATTCTTTTGTTCCTTCTGGTAAAAAACAAATTTCTTCTACAATGCCAAAATTAGATACAAGACTAGGTAACTCAATCCAAGAAGTGTCAAATCCAAAATGTGGGGGATATTCTTCTCCTATATATTTAACAGAAAAGAATTCACGTCATTAGACTTATTAGATTGTAAATTGTTGTAAATTTATGTTACAATTTGGCGGATTTAAGCCTTTAGACTATTAAATTTATTTTTTGACGTGATTTACTACTCTTCGGAGGAATTTTTACTAAATGAATATACAAGCAATAACCCCAAATTTATTTATTAACAATAGAAATTCAAAAGTAAACAATACAAATAACTATCGACATGCAACAATGCCGATGTTAAACACTTTAGCTCAAGATACAGTATCTTTTTCTGGTACTGCTGATAAAGCGTCTAAAACTGTAAAAAAAGCAGTAACTACTGTCGTGGGGAAAACGCCTTCTCGTATTGAACAAACGATTGCCGATGGTTACGTAGCTAAAATGAATAAGTATCGTACTCTTGGTCTTAGATTTATGGATACGATGACCGTTATTACTGATGGTTTTATTAGAAAGGGGTATAAGGTATTCTTTGATAGAGCTGATTGTGAAGCTCATATGGTAAAAGGTAAAGATTCTTTTGTTTCTAAATTAAAACGTAGTGGTGAATCTCCTATGGATAGAGTTCGTGCTACTTTGTATGTTGAAGATCCTTATGACTTAAAATTTATCGGGCGTGAATTGATTCCTGCTTTAGAGGAACGTGGATTGCGTATTTATATGGCTCCTGATAAAGTTCAAGGAAGAAGAGTTCTTTCTAAAAAACCAGATTTTGATATTAGATTGGATCACGTTGATCCAGAGACAATTAAATATCTTCCAGAAGAATTAAGAGGATGCATAGGCAAACCTCAAAAATCTGGTTATGAAGATATTCAAATGCGATTAGTTGATACATTAGATGGAAGTAAAGATGTTACTCCTATTGAATTACTGATTGTGTTTGGAAAGAATTATTCAAAAGCAAAACACGATGAATCATATTATGTATATGACATTTCAAGAGCATTAAGAAATGAAATGCATATTTCAAAGGTTGATGCTTCTGACCCAAGATCTCCAGAATACAGAGTAAAAAATAATATTGGGGTGATTGTGGATTGCTTAAATACAAACATATCAAAACCTTTATTTATCAATGGTAAAAGTGTTGATTTCTATCATGAAGAGCCAACAATCCCTGTTGACTTGAACCCATCAGATTGTGTGAAGATAAGAGGTTTGTTAAACGGTATTCGTGACAAAATCGGTATTTATTATAGAGCAGAAGGTGTAAAAGCCTCTTCTGAAAGAGAAGCAGTTAAACATATCAAAGCTACTGCTGAATATAAAGCTCGTGCAGATAAGACAATAACTCCAGAAGAAATCGAAGCTAAAAAACGTGAACTTATTTCAAAAGTTTATGAGCATAAAAAAGAAGATTTGGAAGTTATTTGTGCAGTACAAGCTCGTTTTGAAGAAACCGCTGAAAAATATGGCATAGGTCTTGCCAAAGACTCTTCAAAATAATTGAGCGAGTATTAAACATTAATGATTGCAACATTTTCAATATGGTATGTATGACAGAACATATCGAAAGGTTGTATTGATTCGATTGTTGCACCTTTTTCTTCTTTAAGATATTTCAAATCTCTAGCAAGAGTTGCAGGATTGCAAGATACGTAGATGATTTTACCTTTAGAAAGTCTGCAAGCTTCGTCTAGAGATTCTTTTGTGCATCCTTTTCTTGGAGGGTCAAGAATTATTGCATCAAATTTTCTTTTCTCTTTTTCAAAGAATTTTGCAGCATCTTGATTGTGAATTTCTACATTTTCAACATTGTTAACTTTTGCAGTTTCTCTTGCTAGTTCTGTTGCTTCTTTGTTTTCTTCGACACTGACTACTTTTTTGCAAATATCAGAGATACAAATGCCAAATGATGTGATTCCTGCATAAGCATCAAGAACAATTGGGTTTTCAAAATTGTTTTGAATATATTCTTTAACGTATCGGAATATATTTTCAGCACTTTTCGGGTTAACTTGGAAAAATGTGTTTGGACCGATTCGGAAAGTTTTATCCAAAATTCTTTCTTTTACAAAATCTTTTCCCGCAAGACATTCTGTTTTGTTTCCTAGTATAACATTTGTTTTTTTAGAATTGAAGTTTACACAAACTCCAGCAACTTCATAAAATTCGTCAAAAATACATTTTGCAAAGTCATTAAGTCTGTCAAATGTTTTGGTTGCATTAACAACTAAAATTACTAGATTTTTCCCCGTCGCTAGAGAACTTCTTATAACAATATGTCGTAAATCTCCAGAATGCTTCTTTTCATTAAATCCTGAAATTCCAAAATCAAAGGCTTTTTCTCTAATGAATTCAATTATTTTGTCACAAATTTCTGGTTGAATTGGGCAATATTTAATATTAACAATTTCATGAGTTCCTGGTTTATAATAACCAGCAAGAATTCGTTTAGAGTTTTTGGTTTCGGTTACTGGATATTGTATTTTATGTCTGTAATTCTTGATTTCTGGACTTGGAATAGGTTTTGGAATTTCTATATCCAAATTCCCGATTGTTTTCATCGCATCTTGAACTATTTGTTGTTTAAGTTCAAGTTGATAATCATAATCTATGAATTGTAGCTGGCATGCTCCACAGACTTTTTGCATAGGACAAAATGGTTTTACTCTATGTTTTGAAGGTTCAAATAGTTCAACAATTTCTCCATTTGCAAAGTTTTTATTTACTTTTGTAATCCTAATTTTAGCAGTATCTTCTGGACAAGCATCTTTTACAAACACAACAAATCCGTCTATTTTTGCTAATCCGAAGCCTAAGTTCGTAATTTTCTCAATTTTAACCGTATATTCATCATTAATTTTCATATATCTATTATAGCTTAAACATTCTTTATATATTAGCCTTTGATAAAAAATATGTTATTATGTAATTATTAAAATTTGAGGAGAATTACTAATGAAAAAGATTATAATATCATTATTGTTGTTAACACCATTTTTGACTGGGTGTGCGAATATTGATTCTCAGCTTACGTTGAATGACGATAAATCTGCTTCAATTGTTACGTCTTTAGCTTATGAGGGTAATCTTTTGAACCAAGGTGATAATGTTGCACAGACTGTTACTAGCAATTATGAGAAATTCTTAGATCCGCTTTATAATGTTGAAACAGCTTATAGTGAAAAATTATCAACGATAACTGCAACAAAATCAGTTAAAAATATCCAACATGTTGATTTAGATTTATCTTCTTTGGGTTTTAAATCTAATTTACCTGATGGGAAATTTGTGGAAGTAAAGAAGAATTTTTTTGTAACTTCTTTTAATATTGATTTGACGTATGATTACCCAGCTCAAGTTTCAAAGATTGAAAAAATTGAAAATATCGTCAAGGTGAACGGTTCTAAGGGTTTACAACCTGAATATTTGCAAAAATATGGTGATGCTTCAGAAATTCAACCAGCAGATGTTGATGCAAGGGAAGATTTTAGTGAACATCTTGACCCTTCAGCTAAAGTGTTGATTAAAGAAGATGATGCAGATGCAGTTGCTGAAACTGATAATTCTAAAAAACAAGATGATAAAATGAATATGTCATTCTCTGTAAAAGTGCCATCATTTGCTTCTTATAACAACGCTGATAGTATGAATTTGAATGTTTATACTTGGAATATCTTACGAGACAAACCAACAGTAATTAAGTTGCAATATGTTCAATATAGTGGTTTTGCAATTGGGTTTGTAATTGTTTTAGGTATTGCACTTTTGATTTTACTTGCAAGAAAAATCAAAAAACATGATGCTCAAAGACGAATTGATAACCAAATAATTTAATTAAAAGAATATAATATATAAAATGTCTGGGACAATTGTGTTTCAGACATTTTTTGTTGCAAACTTTCAAAAAATCAGTTATAATAGATACTATATATTTATAGGAGTTTATATGAATAAGATTATTTTAGCGTTGGTTGTTGTTATTTTTTCTTCTTGCATGAGTGCAAATGCTGCTGGATATTGCCCAGCCCCTCAAGAATTACAAACAAAGCAGGTTTATTGGATGAAAAGAGCCTCTGCAGATAATACTCTTGATGGTTTAGATGCAATAATAAAGGAACAAGAAGCATATATGAGAAATTTGTTACCTAATTGTTTGACTTATTTCAAAACAACGCCAAATGCAAGTTGTGATAAATTAGCAACTGTTGCGGCTGCTTATATGCTAGTTCCAAAAGATCAAGAACATATGGCAAAATTGCAAATTTTGACTTCAACAGCACATCATAAAACTAGATGCCAATACCAATTTCAAGGACTTCAAACATTGTTGAAATAGCCCCAATTTATAGTTGGAATTTGTCATTTTCAATAATTGTTTTAGTTTCACCTGTTTCTGGATTTATGGCTGTGATTTTAACATTATCTCCTCCGACCATAAAATCTTTGTGGATTGGAGAACTGTTGATGTTTAGAGTTTTTAGGTATTCTTGTGCTTCTTTAAAGCTTTTGCAATTGTCGATTCCTTCAATGCAATCACCATAAGCATTACCTAACGCTAAGTGACAAGTTGCATTTTCATCAACTAAAGTTGTGTTGAAAAATCTTCCAGTTTTCGCAATTGGCGAATCTGCAACAAATGCAACTTCTCCAAGTCTGTTTGCATTTTCATTTGATTGAATATATTTTCTCAAAATTTCAGCATTTTCATCTGCTTTTACGTCAACAACTTTTCCATTTTTAAATTTTAAAACAATACCTTTTACAAGTTTGTTATTTACCAATAATGGCTTTGTTACAGAGATTATTCCCTCTGCTGAATTTGCGACTGGTGCAGAAAAACTTTCCTCTGTTGGAATATTTGGAATTGTACTGTGATTGTTCTTTTTGTACTCTAAAAGAGGTCCCATAAATTTTGATTTTGGAGATATTTCTATTTGGAAATCTGTTTTTCCATCAGGTTTACCTGTTTTAAGGTCATAACTTATGTAGTGGTATTTTCGAAACCCCTGTTTTGCAAGTTCGTTCATTTTATTTGTTCTATGAATTAATGCTTCTCTGTGTTCTTTGAGTTTACCTATTCTGTTGATTTTGTTTGCATCAGTGTATGCTTGTTCAATTGCTTTTATAGGGTTTTCTTTTAATTCTGGATAAGCAGAAATACAAGTTTTTGTTGTCGGAACGTAATAGATTAGCCATGGGGTTTCCGCAAAACGTGCATTACTGCTTTCTGCCAGGGCTTTCGCTCTGATTTTGTTTAAATAATTCAATCTATCTGTGTCAACACCTTCCATTGAGTTTTGAAATCCTGCGTTGAGATTTAAGTATGCTGTATCTTTGGCAAGATATTCCTCATTAGCAAGTTTTGCAAATGTTGGAAATTCGTCAAGAACTTCATTTTTAGCATATTTTAGCATGCTCACTTTTTCATCTTCAGAAATATGTACTTTTATAAGTTTAGTATTATTTTTTGAATATAAGTAATCCATAAGCTTAGTGATAAAAGGAATATGTTCCCGTTCTGCAAGAATTACAACGGATTGTCCTTTTTTGAGATCTAACCCTTCTTTGAATATTTCTTCTGGGCTAATTTTGAACTTATCATAAACCTTTTGAGGAATAATTGATTTTACTTTTTCAATTTCTTTTGCTTCTTCTAGGGGTGTTAATCCTGAAAATTTGTAAGGGTTGTTTTTATCAGAAAACTTGAAGAATATTGCATTTTCTTTTTTTAAGGCTTCTTTTTCAGCTCGTTCAAAATCAAAGCTTTCGGTAATATTATATTTAGATTTTAACGATTCAAACTCTGGTTCAATAATTTTATATTGAACTTTGCCAGAACCTTTTTTGTAAGCTGTTTCAGATAAAATATTCATAAATGGCAAGTATTTAGAGTCTGCTGTTATGTGTATTTTTTGATTTTCGTGCAAATTACTTAATATTTTTTCTGCATACATTTTCATCTTTGTCGCTGGTGTAATTTTTGCAAGAGCCGTAAATGCCACTTCATAGGATGGCAATACTGTTATATTGTTTGAACTATGTGTGTTTTTGCTACTGATTTGTTGTGAATTCCCTGTATTAAGAAGAATTTCTGTTTTTGCAGAATTAATTCTGGTTATTTGCATAATATTTTACCCCCGTTTGAAGTATCAAAACCCCTAAATATATTTTTTTGCTAGTAAAAAATATACAACAAAAAAAGAAACCTTTAAGGTTTCTTCTAAAATGGTGGGTGTTGAGGGACTTGAACCCCCGACCCTCTCCTTGTAAGGGAGACGCTCTACCAACTGAGCTAAACACCCATTCTATTTGATTTTCAGTTGAGAACTCTCTCGCTCCCGACAAGATTTATAATAACAAGAACAAATTTTAATGTCAAGAGATTTGTTGAAACTTTTTTGAATTATTTTCGTCTTTCTTTTTAGTAGGTCAGATTTAATAAAATAGTGTGGAGGATGAAATGAGTTTGTCAGTTGATGTGATTGATAAAGTAATCTGTTCTCCGTCATTGGAGGATGATATGGCAATAAAAACATTTAATTCTATTGCAGATGAGGATGATATTTTGCAGATTTATTTGAAGGAAATTGCGAGAGTTAAATTATTAAAATCCCAAGAGGAAAAGGTTTTAGGTCGTCAAATTCGAGAAGAGAAAAGCGAAATTGCCAAAAGAAAACTTGTGCAGGCTAATCTACGTTTGGTTGTAAGTATTGCAAAACGGTATGCGGGACAAGGCGTTTTATTCATGGATTTGGTGCAAGAAGGCTCGATTGGGTTAATCAGGGCAGCTGAGAAATTTGATTATAGGAAGAATTTTAAATTTTCAACATATGCAACATGGTGGATTAAACAGTCAATAATTCGAGCAATCGCAAATCATTCCCGCTCAATAAGAATTCCTGTGCACATGGCAGATAAAATTCGAAAATATAAGCATGCGTATTCTTCATTATCTTGTGAACTTAAAAGAGAACCAACGGAGTCTGAGCTTGCAACATATATGAATCTTCCACTGGCAAAACTTCGCAAAATTAAGCAATCAATTATTTTGGAGCCAATAAGTTTAGAAACTTCTGTAACGGATGATTTATGTATTGGAGATTATTTGGTTGATAAATCACTCAATACTCCAGAGGAACAAACAAAAAATCTTTTAATGAAAAAGAACATGCCTAAGCTTTTCCAGATTTTAACCGACCGAGAAAAACGAGTTATTCTTTCACGGTTTGGAATGGATTCAGAAAAACCAAAAACTTTAGCTGAATTGGGTTTAGTCATGGGATATTCAAAAGAACGCATTCGACAAATTGAAGAAGGTGCAATTCTAAAAATGAGAAACAACGTAAAAACTCGACATATGCGAGATTTTATTTCTAACTAAACGTAATCCATAAATTAATTATTTCTCATCGAGCGGTAAATTATTCTTTAGTAAGTTTGCCGTTTTTTTTGTTTTTATTCAAAAACTAGGAGAATGGGATAATAAAGCTTTCTTCTGTATGAGATACTTCGCCTTGGTCAGTCTGACGTAATCCGAGGTGTGTTTCCTCTCCGAGGGAGAGGATTAAGGAGAGGGGTTAATAGAATCTTGTCTAGTTAGAGATTCTTTGCTTCGCTTAGTATCTCGTAATCTGTACTTTTACTCTTTAGGAAACGCCCCAAATAAATATAAAAATAGTTCTTTACTGAGCTAAAAGTGATTTTGCAAATTCTATTGATTGTTCGTTGATTTCTCCACCTGCTAATTCTGCCAATGCTTTAACTCGATTGTCGCCGATAAGAACATATACTTCAACTTTTGTTTCATCTTCTTGTGATTTTCTTACGTAGAAATGTTTATCTGCTTTTGAGGCAATAATAGCTTGGTGGGTAATGATTATAATTTGGTGCGATTTACTCAATTCAACAATCTCATCAGCTACGCTTTGAGAGGCTTTTCCAGAAATGCCAGTGTCGATTTCATCAAAAATAACTGTATCAATATCGTCGTTTGTTGCAAAAATTGATTTTATTGCAAGCATTACTCTTGAAATTTCACCGCCAGATGCAACTTTGGCAAGAGGTTTCAAATCCTCTGATACGTTTGTTGAAATCATAAATTCAACATTATCTGCTCCATTTGCTCCAAGTTCTTTTGGAGTTATTTTTATTTCAAATTTTGCTTTAGGAAGTTCTAAAACAGTTAATTTGTCTTGAATTAAAACAGATAGGACTTGTGCATAATTTTCTCTACTTTCGGTGATTTTTGCAGCAAGCTCTTTTAATTCTTTTTCTTGTTTTGAGATTTCCAGTTCTAGATTTTCAATATTTTGGGTCGAAAATTCAATATTGGAAAGTTCTTCAGAAAAATTTTGATAACTTTTCAATACTTCTTCAAGAGTTCCTCCATATTTGCGTTTTAATTTATCGAAAATGAATAATCGCTCTTGTATTTCGTCTAATCGTTGTGTGTCATTGTCTAAATTTTGGCTATAATCTCTTAGATTAGATGAGATGTCTTTCAAATTTTCAACGGCATCCAAAAATTGAGAATAAGTATCTTCTAAAGAATTGTCAAAATCAACAGCTTTTGAAATATCCATTTTGATTTTAGCTAATGCTTCTAAAATTGAGCCGTCATCACCATTTATAGCCCAATAAGAACTTCCTGTTAGTTCTTTCAATTTTTCCGCATTGGCTAAGACTTCAAGTTCTTTTGAAAGTTCATCTTCTTCTGTTTCTGATTGGATATTGGCTTCTTCAATTTCATTTATCTGAAATTTTAAGAATTCAATTTGAGATTCAGTCGCACTTGCAGATTTTTTTGCGGTTTCAAGTTGCTCTTTAAGTTCTTCATATTTTTTGAATTTACCTTTGTATTCATTCAGAATTGGACCATAATCATCTCTCCCATAGGCATCTAGGAGATTAATATGGTATTGAGGTTGTAAAAATGTATAGGTTTGGTGTTGAGAATGAATATCTACAAATAATGTTCTTAAACTCTTTAGCAACTCTTGATTAACAAGAGTTCCATTGATTCTTGAACGTACTGAACTTTGAGTAATTTCTTTTGTTATTATTATTTCAGAGCCAAGATTGTCAATTCCATTTTCATCAAAGAGTTTTGAGAGGTCGTGCTTTGTATTTTCAATTGTTATTTCAATTGTTGCCTTATCACAACCTGTTTTTATAACATCTTTTGAAACTCTAGCTGAAAAAACTAAATCAATTGCACTTAAAAGAATACTTTTCCCTGCCCCAGTTTCTCCAGTAATTATATTTAATCGATTGTCGAAATTGGCACATAATTCATCTATTAAAATGTAATTTTTTAGTTTTAACTGTTTAATCATTGGCTTTAGTGTATTAAATAATTAATTATAAATTAGCTCCGCAACATTTTTTATATTTTTTACCGCTTCCGCAAGGACAAGGATCATTTCTTCCTATTTTTTTAGAAGTATCAATTTCGGGTTTGTTCTCGTTGTCCTCAATGATACCTAATGTTCCAGAAAAAGCGTTAGAACGGTATAAAACTGTTGTAGAAGAAATGATTTTGTTATCTACATATCTTCGTTTGTATTTTTTTAATAAATCTTCTAATGTATAGTTTTTGGCAAGAACTGCGTTAACAATTTCCATGAAGTTTTTGTGTTTTGCTGCAACCATTCTGATTAAATTTGCAGAATATTTGTCGTTAGTTAAGAAATATTTGATACAAGAATCAAAGTTCAAAACTTTTGTATAATCTGGAACTTCAAAGATTTTGTTAAATGTTCCATAGAATGGCACTGCATAAAGACCCAATTCTTCATCATAAATAATACCTACATCGTATGTTTCTTTATGAGAAGAAAATCCGCCCAAAGAATTTTCTAAGAAGTTATCATAGGAGTTGTTGAACTCTGTAACATTGAAAAATTTGTACTCTTCAGGTTCTTTGATAAGGTCTTTAAAATCTCCTTTTTTACCTTCTTCTGCGTAATCATTGAACATTCCGATTAAGTCATCTGCGAATTTATTTGTTGTGATGATTTCTGTTGTTCCGAAGAAATCTACGAATTTTTTATAGACATCTGCGACATCTTGTTCAATTTCTTTTTGTTTTTCTGGGTTGTCAAGATATACTAGTTCAGGGTTTTGGATAATTTTTGCAACTGCAAATCTATAAGCATCATCTTTTCTAGATGCTGGCAATACTCCTGAAATTTCTAATAAGTAATAATCTCCATTTAAGTTAACAAGTCTTGCGATTACATAATCTCCAGAGCCTAAACCTCTGAATGCTGTCATTTTCATTAGAGAAATAACCATGTATTTGCGTTCATTGACAATATTAAGTAAGTCAAAACCAGTTTTAGTCACTTTTTTAATTTCAAATACGGATGAAATTGACTTGTCGATTGCGTTTACAATATCTTTTGTTTCTTTGTCTAAATTTTTATTATTTTCAAGATATAGTTCAGGGATACTTTTCAAATCTTCTCCCAAGTTACGTTCAAGAATGTAGCTAAAACAAGCTGTTTGAAGAGGAATACCTGTTTTTGAAGAAGCCCCAATAGTTCTAAGGTATTCGTTAAAGTCTGTTTTTATATATTCATGAGTTTGTATAAATTCCGCAATATCTTTAATTACGTTATTTATGCTTTCCATTTTATCTTGTAAAATCATGTTTTCTCCCCTTGTATGTATTGTTTAAGAATATAATTAATTTAGTTAAAACTCAAAAATATTAAGAAGTTTATAACTTAGTCGGTTAGTTTGAAATCCCCATTTTTCTTAATATGTTCAACTAATCCTCCGTCTTGTAATAGTTTAATCATAACTGGAGGTAGTGGCTCAATTTGAATAATTGTGCCGTTTGTATGGTTAGTAATTATTCCTTTTTCTATATCAAGTTCTAATTCATCTCCATCATCAATCGAATCGGTGTCGCATTCAATCGCCAAGAGCCCAATATTGATTGCATTTCTGTAAAAAATTCTTGCAAAAGATTTCGCTAAAACAGCCCCAACTCCCGCTATTTTCATAATTAATGGTGCGTGTTCTCTAGAAGAGCCAAGTCCAAAATTACTGCCTGCAACTACAAAATCTCCTTTTTTCATTCTTTGAGCAAAGGTTTCATCCGCATCTTCTAGAACGTGTTTAGCAAATTCGTTTAAGTCTGAACGTAAGTGATAAAGTCTTCCAGGTGCAATGTGGTCAGTTGAAATGTTATCTCCGAATTTGAATGCTTTTCCCTTCATGTAATCTCTCCTTATAATTTACACTAATTATACTACCGCAAAAACAAAATCTATGCTATAATGTAAATATATTAAGAAGAATAAGGTTGTAAGTATTATGTATTTTAATAGAAGATGTAAAATAACGTTTGTTTGCCATGGGGCAACCATTTACTCTGAAGAAGGTCGTTTTTCAGATGCTGAAAACTATCCTCCACTTTCAGAATTGGGTGTGGAAGAGATGCAAAATTTGACTAAATATTTAAAAGCAAGAGGAGTTAAAAATGATGCAATTTATACTTCTCCGTCCATTCGTACAGTACAATCTGCAATGATGGTTGCAAAACTTTTCAAAAAAGAATACGAAATCATTGATGAATTAAAAACTAGAGATTGCGGAAGCTGGAATGGTTTAACTTTTGGTCAAATTATGGAAAAATATCCAGAAGGTTTAGACCGTATTCTTAAATATCCAGAAGAAAAAACTATGGCTGGAGCAGAGGGTTCTGTTGAATTTATTGCTCGTATTAAAAAAGTCATAGATTCTCTTGTTGCAAAAAATATCGGTAACAGAATTATTATTGTAACTCATCCAGAGGTTATTCAAGCTGCAATTTGTGGAGCTTTAGATATTCCTGCTGATAAATTGCCTAAAATATTTATTAGAACAGGAAGTGCAACTCAAATTAGTTATTATGAAAACTGGGCAAGTTTAGTTTATTCAGATTACGTTCCTATTTAAGTAATCGTTGACTTTCAGATATTAAAAATTCTTTTCCAGGTTTGATTTCAATGAAATCCCATGGAAAAGTTTTTTTATAGTCATAATTCTCTATTGCATAATAATCTGCGTTAATGTTTAAATCTTTGGCTGCCTTTTTGAAGGCTCCAATTTTGCCTCCTTGATTGTAAATTTCTATGAGATAGTCTGTTAAATTCCCATCCCCTCTTGAAAGTACTGCTTGGTAATAATCCCATTTTGGGCTAGAAACGCTAGATTGAACTCCAATTTTGTGTAGTTCTTTTTTGAGGTAATTAGATTTTTTTTCTAATGATTTTCCATCCTCTCTTCCAAACCATTGAAACGGGGTATTTGCTTTTGGTACAAAGGTTGAAAATCCAAAAGATATATCAAAACCTTTGTAATTTTTTTTGATATTTTTTGCTAACTTGATAATTTCGTCAATATCTTCCATTGTTTCGGTTGGAATACCGAGCATTCCATAGAATTTAATACCTTTAAGTCCGCACGATTTGGCAACTTCAATTGCTTTATAGATTTGCTCTTCTTTGAGGTTTTTGTTTATTACTTTTCTAAGTCTTTCACTTCCTGCTTCAATTGCAAGTGTTAAATTTTTTTGACCTGCATCAACAAGAGTTTGAACAACTTCTGGAGTGAAAGAATCTACTCGTAGGGAAGACACACTCATTTCAATATTTTCACCTTGTTTAATTTTATTATCAATATATTTGCATATTTCTTTAAATCTCGGGTGTGCTGTAACTTGAGCTCCAAGTAATGCAAGTTTATTGGTGTATTTTAGTCCTAAATCTATGGCATCGATAATTTGTTGATATTCAACAAATCTAATTGGTAAATTTATATATGAAGCAATACAAAATGCACATCTGTTCGCACATCCTCTTTCAACTTCAATAATAAAAGTGTTAGGGAAAAATGAATTTTCGCTTAAAATAGGTGTATAAATACATTCTGTGAGTTTTTTTGTTGCCTTTTTGACTTTCTGTGGGTTTAGTGATGGAACATAAACTCCTTCAATTTCGCTCAAGAGTTTTAATATTTCCGATTTCGGTTTATTTTTATTCTCTTTGCAAAGTTGAATTGCTTTTAAGTTAGGTTCTTCTCCGTCACCTAGTATCATAAAATCAAAGATTTCTTTATATGGTTCTGGGTTTGATGTTATAACTGGACCTCCTACGAAAATGAGTGGGTCAGATTCTTTTCTATCTTTGGCTTTTAGAGCTAGTTTATTGTTTTCTAAAATTTGGAAAATTGATAAGAAATCCATGTCAAATGAAAATGAAAACCCAATAAGATTAATACTTTCTCTATAAATTCGGGAAGTTTTTGTGTCTGCATAAATCCTTTCAATATCTATGTCTTGGAGCTTATCTATTGCTCTGAATAGCCATAAATACCCTAAAGAAGCCATCGCAAAAGATTCTGGTCCAGGGAATGCAAACCACATATTGTAGTCAAAATCTTTTTTTATTGTCCTATCATATAGGAAAATTTCATTAGTGTTGTTCAATGTTATTTTCCTGTTCTTTGGCATTTATTGGGGCTAAATATAATTCATCCACTAGCACACATAATGTTGCTGCAATTGCAGGTGATAATATAACTCCCCAAATTCCTAGGAATTCTTCTGCAGCGAAAAGTGCTACCATAATAGTTATCGGATGAAGCTTCATAAATTTTCCAAATAGGAATGGTCTTATTACGTAGTTTGAAACTTGTTGAATCGTTAAAAACAAGATTATTGCTAGGATAATTTTAACTATTCCAAGAGGGAATGCAATCATTACGATTACCGCAACTGCAATTGTTGGTCCTAAAACAGGGATTATTTCACAAATTCCTGCAATTAAACCCAGTAAAATAGGGTATTCTATTCCTAGCAATGCAACCATGATTGTAATCATAATGCCTACAGTTACCATTGATAAAACTTGAGCCCTTACATAGTTGCCGACCTTAGAAGCGATATTGTATAATATGCAACCAGCCTTTTCTTTCAAATTCGGTGGGAAGAATTCTAGAAATTTGTCTCTTAGATAATTTTTATCAACGAGGATGTAGTACGTAAACATTGTTAGGGCTAATGTAATGAATACAGCTTGTGCAAAGCCCATAGTAATATTTAATGATTGGTTGAATACGTTTTGTGCAATATCTGAAGATGCACTTGCCAAGTTGTTGGTTGGAATTAAGTTGGCAATTGTATGTCCGTATAGTTTTGTACTTGTAATGAAATTGTAAAAATTGGTGGCTTTTTGAGGGAGAATTGCGACGAATAATTCTATTTCTTTGTAGCACATTATAAGTATAGGTAATATTAGTGCAAAAAGAGCAACGATTGCAGTTAAAACAATTATTGATGCTGATAATGCTCTATTTTTCAGCTTTTCTTGAACCTTATTTACAAAAGGGTTCAGTGCGGCAGCGAAAACAAATGATGCAAATAATATCATTAATAAACCACACAATTTTGGCATGAGTAATAACAATAAAATTGCTAAAACTGTAAAAATTATCGTTTTTACATTAAAAAATTTCTTTACCATTATAAAAATTCCCCTATATTTTTAGTCTGTATCTCCATGATGTTACAAAAAAATTATAAAAATTTCAACCGCTAATAGTACCGTATTTACGCTATTATTCACCGTATTGTATAAAAATAAATATTATAATTTTATCGGTTTTTGTAACATTACTTAACATGAAGGATTAAAAAAGGCAATTATCAAAGAAACAAATACTTTATATAATTACGAGGACACTAAACTAACACAAGGATCGAGGACAATGGGTTTCTTATTAGGTACATTTGGAACAATTTCAGCGGGGCGTCTAGTTAGACAGCTTCAGTCCCAAATGTTTAAAATTACAAATCGTAGAAATCGTGTAACTCGCGACATTCAGAGGATGTCCGACAATCTTAAACGTGCTCAACAAAGAGAATTAAATAATTTAAACTTATTTAGTAATTCAACATATATGGCTGCTCAACAACAATTATATCAAACAACTGGTCTTGGAGCCCTTCAAGCAAAATGGGCTCAGGGAGGTCAGCTTACAGCAGAAGAACAACAAGCATTCAATCAACAATCTTCAATGGTTAGCCAAAACCTATCAATGATGAAGGCTCAAAACGAACAAATGGTTGCAAGTATGAAGCAACAAATCGAAGATAAGTATCAAGCTCTTGAAGAACAAATGTTAGAACCTTTAAGAGATGAAGAAGATTTGTTGACAACACAACAAGATTCATTACAAGCTCGATTAGAGGTTGCGAAAGAAGATTACAAGGCTTGCAAAGCAATGGCAAAAGAAGATGCGAAGAACTTGACTCCAAGTTACACCGGAATCAGTCAAGGATAGATTTAACAACCGCTCTTGGAAATATTCCAAGGGCGGTTTTGTTATGAATACAAAAATCCCCCTAGTTGAGTAGATTGGCAAACAGCTTTACCATCGAAAAGTTTATATAACTTTTAAGAGTTTTTGTTACTCTCGGGTGTGAGCCTTAACCAATTAACCTATTATACTGATATTATCAAAACTTGTAAATATCCGTATTTTTACGTAGGTAAAAATACGACTAGCCATCTGGGTGAATTTAATACTTGACAAGTTTGGTATAAAAGGGTTCTGAGGATCGTAAAATTATACTGATGGGGTGTGGTTTTCTAATAAAGAGAGTTTTTATGTTTTTTTTTATTGTTTTACTCAAAAAAAATTGATTCCTCTCTTAACTCTTCCCTCGTAGTGGAACTATGTTTTGTATTGTTAAACTTTCATTAACAGATTTACAAAAAGGACTTTATGAGATAGAATGAAGACATGGAAAATATGAGTTTAAATGAGAAGATTAACGAATTAGTCGTTAAAATGGCAAAAGAGCCTGAAAATGTAGAAAATTACCATGCTTTGTCTGAACTTTATATGCAAGAGCAAAATTATGACAAGGTAATGTCTGTATTAGATAGTTTGCTTGCTATCAAACCCGATGATGTTCAAGCTCTTGTTGGTATGGGAACAATGTGGTTTTATGAACGTGATTTTAGAAAATCATTGTCATATTACAACAAAGCTTTGGATGTAAATCCTAAGAATTTTTTGATTTATTACAACATTGGTAATGTTTTTGCTGAGTGGAAAAACTTCTCAAAGGCTTTATTTTATTACAACCGTGCAATTGATCTGAATTCTTCTAATCCAGAAATATATAATGCAATTGCTTTGTTGTATCAAGATATTGAAGATTATGTTGAAGCTAAAGCGTATTATGAAAAGGCTCTATCTCTAGATCCTGACAATGTTGGGGCTATGATTGATATGGGTAATGTTTGTTTTAAGCTTTACGATTATGAAACAGCTTTGAAATTGTTCAAAAAAGTTTTTGTTCTTAACCCAGATAATGAATTAGTTGCTGTTTGTATTGCTAATGCTTTAACTCTGATGAAAGAAAAAGACGAAGCTTACAAATATTTTGAACAAGCTCTTTCTATGACAGAAGACAAATATTCTATTTATATTTGTTATGCAATTTCAAAAACAGAATTTAAAGAATTTGATAAAGCTGAGCAAATTTATAAGACAGCTATTGAATTTGACCCTAAAAAATCAAATGCTTACATTCTTTTAGCTAATTTGTACTCTAATCAGGGTAAGCAGAAAGAAGCAATTGATTTCTATAGAAAAGCTCTTCATGTTGAACCAAATAATCCTGAAACATACATGCTTTTGGGTAATGCTCATTATCTTGATAATGATATGGAACAGGCAATTCAATCTTATAGAGCATCAATTTCTCTAGCTCCAGAAAATGATGAATATAGACTTATTTATAGTCAAGTTATGGATGATTATGTTAAGTCTGTAAGAGGGGAAGTTTAGAATGTACAAATCAAAGACCCCAGTAAGTATTGGTGACAGAATAATTTCGGTTATATCCTATGTTACTGCGGGGTGGGTTGGACTAATTTACATGGTGATTTTATATTTTATGAATAAGCCTGCTTCATTGTTCCTTCGCTATAATATTTTTCAGTCAATTTTTATATCATTCTTTTACTTTTTATTGTGTATGATTTTCGGTTTTATTTCTAATATTTTGTTGCAAATTCCATTGATAAATGCACTGGTTTCTTGGTTTATCTTGTTATTTAATAGACCAGTTATTTTTGAATATTCTGCAATTCAATCATTTGTAATGGGTTTATTTATTTATATGACTGTTATGGCATTGATGGGTAAATTCCCTAGAGTATATTGGGTTTCAAAGATTATTGATAAATCTGTTAGATAGGTTAATATTCTTTGAAGCGTTTTCTTCTTGCCATTTCTTAACATCCTTAAAATTCAGTTGACATTTGGGCTTGCTTGATGTTTGATAGTAATGTATTAGCCGAAATTTTCGTGCTGGATTTGACGGTTGATATCTTTGTATAAGCAGGGTTGCGACGCCCAAGCACCCTAAATAGCTTAGAGTAGGGCAAATTTGGTAAAATTAAAAGGAGAAATTATGCCAACTATTAACCAGCTAGTACGTTCTGAACGTCAAAAGCTAAAAGCAAAAACTAAATCTCCAGCTTTGATGAATTGTCCTCAAAGACGTGGAGTTTGTACAAGGGTTTATACTACTACCCCTAAAAAACCAAACTCAGCACTTAGAAAAGTTGCCAGAGTTAGATTAACTAACGGATTTGAAGTTACTTCATATATCCCAGGTATCGGTCACAATTTACAAGAACACAGTGTAGTTCTTATTCGTGGCGGTCGTGTTAAGGATTTACCAGGGGTTCGTTATCACATCGTTCGTGGTACATTAGATACTGCAGGTGTTGCTAACAGAGCTCAAAGCAGATCTAAATACGGTGCAAAAAGAGATAAAAAGGGAGGTAAGAAGTAATGTCTAGACGTTCTAAACCTGCAAAAAGAGTTCCATTAGCTGATCCAGTTTATAATAGTGTTGATATTTCAAAATTCATCAACAGAATTATGAGACGTGGTAAAAAATCTCTTGCTGAAAGAATTTTCTACGCTACAATGGAAAGAATTAAAGAAAGAACAAATGAAGATCCAATCGAAATCTTCCAAAAAGCTATGACAAATGCTACTCCTTTATTAGAAGTTAAAGCTCGTCGTATCGGTGGTTCTACTTACCAAGTACCTATCGAAGTTAAAGCTGACAGAGGATTTGCACTTTCTTCTTCTTGGTTGATTGAATCAGCTAAGAAAAGAGGCGGAAAATCATTTATTGATAAATTAACTAACGAATTAATTGACGCTTCAAATGGTCAAGGTTCTGCATGTAAAAAACGTGAAGATACCCACAAAATGGCTGAAGCTAACAAAGCATTTGCTCATTACAGATACTAATTTGTTGGTTCTAGTTTTTAGAGTAAAACCACCCTTATTTTTAGGGTGGTTTTATTTTTTATATTTGGCGAATTCTTTTTATATCTTCTTTTGGAGTTGTTGTGGTTTTTATCTCGTATTCCTTTTTTAAGGCTGCAAAAACTGAAGGATTTATGAATGTTGGCGGGCATTCTGCCATATAAATATTTTTAGCATGATGGCTTTTTACTGTTATTATATTTGAAATCGTCATCACATCGCAATTTGTAAAAAAGATGTAGATGTTATCTTGAGTAATAGGTATTTTTTCAAACAAACAGTGCAAGACTTCTGTGACAAAAGGTATAAAATTTCCAAGATTTATCGGTAATATATTTGGTTTTTCTTTTGTATCCATGAAACTTATTACAAATTCATCTTCATTAATCAATTTGAAGAAGTTTTTAAAGTATTCTTTTTGATATTCTGAATATGTGTTCATCCCTATTATAAATAGGCGTTTTATTTCTCTAGTTTGTATTTTGTGCTTAAGAATATCAAATTTTTTAATAATATTTTCTTTGTTATAACCTAAATCAACGGCGGGTTTATTTTTCCCAGTTTTAAAACCTTTTGCGGATTTTGCAGATTTAATAACTTCAGAATAATCATTGTTTTCAATTTTTATTACCCCTTTAGGAACGATATATCCGCTCGAAAATAATCTGCCTCGATAAAGATATTCGCTATTTCTTTTGGAGTTTTTGGTTAAGAGGATTGCCCCAGGAAAAGTTGCAAAGTCTAAAATATTATTTTCTGTTTTATCGCCGTAATGTCCTTTGAGTTGTGGGTATTTCTTGAACTCTGGGAGTGTATTAGCAAGCAGTAATTCAGAATGAGTATAAACATCTACATTTTGGTTTCTGGATTGTTTTAAAAGCCCTTCTAGTTCGGTAAAATTACTCCCCGATACTAATATTGCTTTCCCTTTTTCAGTTGAATAAGATACGGCTGTTTTTTCAATATCCCCGTATTTATCTGTTATGACTTTACTTATTTTTAGGATTAAATCATTGTCTAATTCTGCAAGTTTAGATGTATATTTTTCAACAATTTTTGCGGTAATTCTATTGTGGTTAAATTCATTGAGTGCTTTTAAAATTATATAGAATGTAAAATCTTCAAAAATTCCGATATCATTAAGTTTTGCCAAGTGTAAACAAGTACTCTTTATAACTATTTCTAGTATATCTATTAAGTTCTTTTTCTCTTTTTGAATATTGTTATATTTTTGTCGGAGTAAGTTTTCTCCGTATGAAATAGCTTTTGCTAAATTTGTATTGTTGTTAAAGTTTATTTTGTTTTTTAGTTCTAATGAATTTGTAGAATTATTGAGCTTTTTATAAGTTTGTTTTGTGTTTTGTAGTAGAAAATATCCTTTCATTGCGATTGTGAATATTTGTTCTTCATTAAATTCGTTCACAAAAATCAGTGCGGATAAGTCATTAATTATTTCAGCTTTAATTGAAGGGTTATTAGCTCCAAGTTTTTCAAGTTTTAATAAATAAAATGCTGTCTGTCTTATAAAATACATCACCAATTCTTGTAATGCGGCGATATTTGGGGCAATTGAGCATGCACCCCTTGCCGTGCATTCATTTATTTCTTCGTTAAATTTCTCTAAGTTATCGTTGTTCATTTTCCTTAGTCCTGTTTTAGATTTTTCAAGTATTCAATTATTCTTTCTGAGTCGTATATTTTGTCGTCAGTGTCTTCGTTGTATAAAAATGGAACTTGGTCTTTTCCTCCTATTGATAATAATTTAAGTGCATTATCGTTATTAATTGTGTCAAATTTATGGAATTTAATTCCATTTTCTTTCATGTAGTTCATAACTTTTTTGCAATATGGACATGTTTCTAATATGTATAAATCAAGCATGTTATTCCCTCCTAAGTAAAGTTAAGCGAATTTGAAAAACTTTAAATCCGCTAATTGAGCAATTTGGGTTTTAAAGTTTACTAATTGAAAAAATATGTTGTTTGTATTAATCTGTATCTATTATGAATAAGAAGAATATATTATTTGTTTTTGGTACAAGACCAGAAGTTATTAAGTTAGCTCCAGTTATTTTGGAACTTAAAAAGTATCCAGAGAGATACAATGTTATTATTTGCAACACTGAACAACAAAAAGAGTTGTCAAATCAAACATTGAGTTATTTTAATTTAAAAGCAGATTTTAATTTAGATTGTATGCGTCCAAATCAAACACTTGTTGAAGTGCAATCAAGAATTTTAACCTCGTTAGATAAAGTTTTTGAAACTAATAAAGTTGATGCGACTATTGTTCAAGGTGACACAATGACTGTTTTATGTGGTGCATTAACTAGTTTTTATAGAAAAATTCCTGTTTTCCATGTTGAAGCAGGTCTTCGTTCATATGATATTTATGAACCATTTCCTGAAGAAGTTATGCGTCAGATGACCTCTCGTGTTGCAGAGCTTCACTTCGCTCCAACAGAAAAAAATAGAAATGCGTTGTTGAAAGAGGATATTGCGGAAGAAAAAATTCATGTAACAGGTAATACTGTTATTGATGCTTTGTTCTGTTTGTCAGATGATGCAATGAATTCTGCGAAAGAATTTTATCAAGATAAAAATATTCCAGTGGATGACAATGTCGTTTTAATTACTGTTCATAGAAGAGAAAACCACGGTGAAAGATTAGATAGAATCTTGGATGCAATCGAAACATTGGTTAAAAAGTATTCTAATCATCACTTTGTTTTGCCAGTACATCCAAATCCAAATGTAAAAGATAAAGTTCATTGCAGATTAGAAAAATATTCAAATGTTTATCTTTTGAAGCCATTAGATTATCCATATCTAGTATATTTGATGAAACATGCGAAGCTTATTTTGACAGATTCTGGCGGAATTCAAGAAGAAGCACCTTCTTTTGGTTGCCCAACTCTAGTTATGAGATATGAAACCGAACGACAAGAAGGTATCAATGCAGGGGTTTCAGTCCTTGTTGGTGCTGAATACGATAAAATAGTTTCTCTAAGTTCTGAAATTTTAGATAAAACAAGACAAGATTCCAGATTACAAGCAGCAAATCCTTATGGAAAAGGCGATTCTGCTAAAATTATTGAAGGTTTAATTAGAGAATATTTTGCTTAATAGATAAAGTTGTTAAAAAGGTTGATAAGTGGTTGTTATCAACCTTTTCATATAGAATAATAAAAAAGCAAGTTAGAAACTTGCTTATACATAAAATGTTTTAGGGATATATTTAAGTTTTTCGAGGTTTAATCTCTTTATAGAATAGATGATGTTAATCTTTCATCTATTTTCCTATCTATTTTTTTGAGCATACGTTTCATTCTCATATCTTGACGGTTATGAATTGATGGATTAGTGACCATTTCATTTCTATAACGTCTGTATAACTCAATTTCTCTATCTTTGATATCTTTTTTGATAAGTATCTTGTCATCTTCTTCTGTTAATTTTTTAGATCCTTTGATAATCACGGCAAGTAATGCCATTACAAAGCCTATCCATAAAACTTTATCAACTGGTAAGGATTCTCCAACAATTGTACTTTGACCGTTTATAGGATTAATTATTACTGTTGAATTTTTAATATTTTCGGCATCTACAGTAATTTTCAACTTGTTAGAATCTATATTTTCAACAACAAGGCCTTCGATGCTGTTAGTGCCTTTGTATAGAGCATTTACTGTATCAGAAGAAGTAATTCCGCTCAACTCTAATACTAATTCATTGTCTGACGGGGTCTTTTTCACGACTTTTGCCATGCTATCAGAACCAAGAATTACATTATATCCAGTATTACTTTTTTCTAATGTAATTGTGTGCAGGTAGTTCCCGCTTGCAAATGCTGCTAAGCCAGAAAGTATAAATGTAATTAAGAATCCAAATATGATAAATCCTTTTTTCATTTTTCTTCCTCCCTAATCTACACATTTATATTATCTCTATTTGGTTTAAAGTTCATCAACCCATGGATTTAGATGGCTAGTTCAAAAGTTTTAAATAATTGGTTAAGATTTGTAACGAAAATAACCCATGCTGAATTTTGATGATTTTTAAATCCTTTATATAAGTGTAAAGAATATGAGATATTAGGAGAGACAAAATGATATTATTATTCGGTGATAAGGCAACAAAAACAGCAACTACAAGAAAAAATTCTAATATTAATAACCATCCAGTAGAAAATTCAGGAATTTTAGCAATGAGTTTAAGTGATGCAAAAAGTTTGTTGACTATGGGCGAATATGATACATATATTTCTTCTAATCCCGTAGCTGTTGATTACTCTGCCTACTCAGATTTTACAGATTCTTCATCTTCGGATTGTGGATTTATGGCAGGTTTTTCTGAGGCAGTTGCATTCTTAGGTGGAGATTCCGGAATGAGTGGTTATTCTTCTGCTGCTTCATTCTCTGGTGCCTCAACTGCTTCTTGTGGCGGCTCATTTGCTTCTGTATGCTAGTAAAAAATAAGATTTAATATATGATGGATGATGAAAAAAGAGTAGAAAAATTTTTCTACTCTTTTTTCTATATAAAAGTTTCCTCTTAGCAAAAATGAAAATTTTATTTGTTACAAAATGTTAACAATATCCTTTAAAACCCTAAAGTTTTACGGAAAAGTGCCGATTATTATAATAAGAAAAAGTTATAAGGAAATGAAAGGACACGTTAACTATGGGAATGGCAGCATCTCAAGCAAGATTATTAACAATAACTGCTCGTTTAGCTGATAATGAGTTGAAATCTCAATCCATTAATAACGCTAAAATGCGTTTAGCAACTCAAAGTTCTCAAGCTAGCGAAAAATATATTAATGCATTGAATAGTGCAAACTTAATGTTTTCTAATTATGATGCTAGTGGTACAGCACAATCTCAATTGTTAACATTCAACGCATTAACAGCTTTCAGTTCTTACAACAACCAATATGGTTTGGTAAATGCTGCTGGTCAATTATTAGTAAGTGAATCAGAAGCTAAAATTTATGAATCTGCTGGTGGTAATCTTAATGACTACTTACAAGCTCATGGGTTGGTTTATGATACAACTTACTTTGATAAATTAGAAGCTATTGATAATAAAGGTATGTATCCAGAACCATTCAACAATATTTCAACTGCGGATTTAAAATCTTGGTATGAAGCATATGGAAGTATTGAAAATTCTCAAGAACAAGAAGATTATGAAAAGAAATATAATGATTATGTTGCAAGTTCAAATGCTTTAAAAACAGCATTGAAGACTGCTTTTTCTGATTATGTTGAAAAAAATACTAAATCAGATTATAATGGAACTTCTTTAACTGAAGATAATCCTAAATCTATTTCAGGTTTGTACAATAGGTTTGATAGCTTTGCAAATAATATTAACTATTTAACTTCATCTGCAACTGAGAATATTGTAGAAATCAAAAAGAGATTAAAATACGATTCTGATAAAGGTCTATTAAAAGTATCAGGTGTACCAACTTCTGTTAGTATTTCTGATGAACTTGATGCAGATAAAAAACCTACTGGAAATTTTGTTCTTGCTATTGATGATGATAAATGGACTTATACTCAAGACGCATTAGGTAAATATAAGATTATTTCTTGTCCTGAGAAAGAAGTTGATTCAGAAGATGCTAATAAAATTTATACTCAATACGATATGCCAGCAGTAAATTTATTTGATTCAATTGAAGAGATGATTAAAGCTCTTTCTTATACTTCAAACGATTATAATGAAGATGGATCACTTGCTTCAACTGATGTATTTAAGTTTGAAGATGTAACTAAAGATGCGAAAGGTAATTATACAGTTACTTCTTACTACACTATTCCAAATGGCACGGCGTCAGATGCAAATGCTAATTATGGAAGAATTAAAACAACATTAGAGGATTATCTTTCTTCTATTTACAGTGTTTTAACAAGCCAAGAATCTATCAATATTGATGAACTAACAGAAAAACAGTTAAATGGAGAATTGAACGAAACTAATTTTGTAAATATTAATGATACTAAATATAATAAAGATGGTAAATCTATTAATGATTTGATGACTGATTATAATGCTAAAAGAAAAGATTTCATTAACTTTATTTTTTCTGATGGCGAAAATGCGAGTGCTAATAATACAAGTGCATACGCAGAAATTTCTAAATTACTTAAATTAGGAGTTATTACAGCTAAAGAATTAACTAATGCTGACTATGTATTGAAATTATTAAGCGGATATGCTGTTGACAATGAAGGAAATTCAATTATTGATTCTTCAAATGGTAATATTAAGCTTTCATCAGCATTTGGTTCAGTTATTAAAAATATGTTTGTGAAAAACATGATTTCTGAAACAGGTGAACCAAAATATTCTTGGATTGATGAAAATGACACAACAAATTCAGGTAATGCCGAAGCAAAAGCTCAATGGTACACTAACTTGTTCAACAGAATGAAAGAAGGATATAAACAATTAGAAAACGGTCTTGCTTCTTCTTCTCAATGGATTGAATATGCCCTAGAAAGCGGAATTGTTTCTATGGAACAAGTTGATAAAAATTACACTTGGAAATCATTAGATTATAAAACATGTACAAAAATCACTGAAGAAACTGATAACAGTGCAGCTGTTACAAAGGCTGAAGCAGAATACAATAGAGCAATGAATGATATCAATTCTAAAGATAGCATGTACGATATCCAATTAAAAAACATTGATACTGAACACTCTGCACTTCAAACAGAATATGATTCAATTAAAAATGCTATGACTAAGAATATTGAAAGAACATTTAAATTCAGTTCTAATGGTTAATAGATATATTGATATAATATTTAGGAAATGCTTTCAATTAAGTATTTCCTTTTTTATTTTATTATTTCAGCTTATTCAATACTAATTTCTCTTGTATTTTATCTTTGATAATATACAATAAAATTATAAGGTTTTTACGAGAGAGGTTTAGGGATGATTAAATTCGATTATAGAAATGCGGATTCCGCTGTTGTTGGTTCTGCGGATGGGCTTAACTTGTCTGAAGAGTTTGCTGCATATAAAGATAGAATTGCTGAAATTATTGCAGATTTGAACAAACGTAAGGATAAGCCTGGACAATGGCTTCAATGGATGAATTTAGGTTATAGCGAAGAAACTGCTTGGTATGTAAAGGAATATGCCGCTCTTGTAAGAAATAGATTTGATAACATTTTAGTTCTAGGTATCGGTGGTTCTGCACTTGGCGGAATTGCTGTTACTGAAGCTCTTTTAAAACCTTATTGGAATTTGTTAACCCCAGAACAAAGAAATAATTATCCTAGAATTTTCTTCCTTGATAATATTGACCCAGACACAATGACTGCTCTTTTTGATATGCTTGATTGGAAAAAGACTTTGGTCAATGTTATCACTAAATCTGGTGATACAGCTGAAACAATGTCTCAATTTTTAGTTGTGAAAAAGCGTTTGGAACAAGAATTAGGAGATGATTATAGAAAAAATATTGTAGCAACAACGGATCAAAGAACTGGAATATTACGCCAAATATCTGAACAGGAAGGATATAAGACATTTGTTGTTCCTGATGACGTTGGTGGTAGATTTTCTGTATTCTCAGCAGTTGGATTGTTGCCATTTGCTTTAGTTGGGTTAGATATTGATGAGATTACAAATGGTATCAAGGATATGGATTTAGCCTTGAAGAATACTGATATAAATGAAAATATCGCAGCTCAAAATGCGTTAATTCATTATTTGATGGATACAAAGTTAAAAAAGAACTTGTCTGTAATGATGCCGTATTCTAGCAGATTAAAATATGTTTCTGATTGGTATGTACAGTTGTGGGCTGAATCTTTAGGAAAAAATGAAAAATTAAATGGTGAACATGTTCATATTGGTCCTACTCCTATCAAAGCTCTTGGTGCAACTGATCAACACTCTCAAATTCAGCTTTATAATGAAGGACCAAATGATAAAATAATTACCTTTATTAGAGTTGGAGAATTTGATAATACTTTAGAAATTCCAAAAATATTTGAATATACAGGAATAGGATACTTGGGCGGAAAAACAATTAACAATTTGATGAATGCAGAAGCTGATTCAACTAAAGTATCTTTATCAGATTACGCAAGACCAACTGTTACTATTACATTACCTAAGGTTAACGGTTATAATGTTGCTCAACTTCTTTATATGTTGGAAGTTCAAACTGCAATTGCTGGAGAATTGTATAATATTAATACATTTATTCAACCAGGTGTTGAACAAGCTAAAAATTACACCTACGCTTTGATGGGACGTGTTGGTTATGAAGATTCTGCAAAATCTCTTCAAGCTAGAGTTGCATCAGTTTAGTTTGATATTTTTTTAATTTCTGTTATAAATTAACTATGAGAAAGTTAATAATATTTTCAATTTGTTTTATTTTTTTATTAGGACTTGGATTTGTTCCTAGAAATTTGTATGCAGAAGTTTTAACAGGAAGTATTACAGCTGTTCCTGATAGTTTTTTCGGAACGTGGAGGGTCGTTTCTAAACTTGTGGATACCGATTCTGTAATTTTTAAAGAAAATAACTTAGATTTATGGAACTTATCTCGTCTTGGAGACGTCATTACATTATGTAACCCTTTTAATGGGGCTGAAGCAAATATAACCGTTAATAGTGTAAATGGAAGTTATATTGTTTTCAGAAAGACAGGAAAATATTCTGGGAAGGATTTAACTGATGTAGTTGAGATTAAGCTAAATGGTGATACTTTTTCTGGCACAGATAATTTAAAATTAGATACGTATTCAGATGTTACAGGCAAAATCATCAAGACCGAAACGGCTAAATATTCAATTAAAGGCGAAAAAATTTCTGGAGAAGTCGGTAGTTTAAAGTAATTTGAGGATTTATAAAATGCTAGAAAAAGAATTTGATGTGGTTATTTTAGGTGGTGGACCTGCTGGGTTTTCTGCTGGAATTTATACCGCAAGGGGAAATGTTTCAACTGCAATTCTTGATGTTAGTATGCTTGGAGGTCAACCTTCTAATTATTTAGAATTGGAAAATTATCCTGCGTTTATGAAAATTGGGGGCTTTGATTTAATGGAAAAATTTGAAGAGCATGCAGATATGTTTGGGGTTCAGAAATTTCCGATGCAAGAAATTGAGTCCGTTGATTTGGTGTCTTCACCTAAAATTATAAGGACTAAAGAGGCTGAATTTAGAGCTAAATCTGTTATTATTGCAACTGGTGCTAAACCTATGAAGTTGGGTGTTAAAGGCGAAGAGGAATTTATTGGACGAGGGGTTAGCTATTGTGCAGTTTGTGATGGAGCTTTTTACAAAGATAAGGTTGTTGCCGTTGTTGGCGGAGGAAATTCTGCAGTTGAAGAAGCTATTTATCTTACAAAATTTGCATCTAAAGTCTATATTATTCACCGAAGAGATGAATTACGTGCAGATAAAATTATTCAAGATAGAGCAACAAAGAATGAAAAAATTGAATTTGTCCTAAATAGTGTCGTATGTGAGATTCAAGGACAAGATTTAGTAAATAATTTAATTCTTAAAAATGCAAAAACTGATGAAATGTTTAATTTAGCTGTCGATGGTGTTTTTCCATATATTGGAATAACTCCAAATGTTGAAAATATCTCTGGTCAAATAACTCAAGATAAGGCTGGTTTTATAATAACAGATGAAACAATGAAAACATCGATTGATGGCGTGTTTGCGATAGGTGATGTTCGTAAAACTCCACTTAGACAAGTTATTACTGCGGCATCAGATGGTGCTATTGCAGGTGTCTATGCAGTAAAATATATTGAATCTTTAAAAGAAATTACTGTTTAACTTTAATGATATTTTAGATCTGTTTTAACAATGATGTAAAGAAGTTATTAATATTACATTCTGGATATAAAGATTATGTAAGGAAATCGCCGTTCGTATTAATTTTAATTTATAATAATAATGTGAATACAAATATATGGAGATTTTAAACATGCAATCATTAAATGAAATTCTTACAGAATTAGAAAATGTTGATAATACTACAAAAAATAAAGTTGAAAATGAATTAGTAAGCATTGGAGAAGCAGTTGTTCCTGAATTGGTTGACAAATTGCAAGTTGTAAGAGGAATCAAAAGAGGTGTTGTTGCAATGACTCTTATTCGTTTAGGTGATGCTTCTGTTAAATATTTAGAAAAAGCTGCACATGATAATAAAGACTTTGAATGGGTTGCTGAATACCTAATCAGAGAAATCAAAGGCATGGCTGCATAAGTTTAATAATAAAAAATAACTTTTTAGAAAGATTGGTTGTATATGCCAATCTTTTTTTATGTTAAGATTCTCTTATTATGAGAGAGTATAACGATTTTAGATATGCGTGTTTATTTGGAGGAGGAGCGATTAGAGGTGCTGCTCATGCCGGTGTTTTGAAAGCTTTGCATAAACTTGGTATAGAGCCGACTCTATTGGCTGGTTCTTCTGTTGGTTCAATGGTTGCAGCATTGTATGCTGTTGGTTTTACGGATGAAGAACTTGCTCAAGTGTTCTTGTCTGTTAATTTTGAACTGTTTAGGGATATTTCTCTTGGTTTTAATAATAAGTTTGCTCTTAGTAAAGGTAACGTTTTTTTAGAGTGGTTTAGAGATTTAATTGAAAGAAAATATTATGGGGTAGCTTATTTAAAAGGGCAGTGTCGTCCTGTAACATTTAAAGATTTAAAGAAAAATTTAGTAATTATTACAACTAATATGAACAATTTTTCATGCCGAGAATTTTCAAGTTTTGAAACTCCTGATTTTGAGGTCGCTTTAGCTGTAAGAATTTCATGTTGCATGCCTGGGCTTATGAGAGCTTATAACTTCAATGATGAATTGTTAGTTGACGGAGATTTAATGAAGGGTAAACCAATGTGGTATTTATCAAAAAATATTCAAAATTCTGTCGATAGAATTCTAGAAATTCGTTTAGAAGGAACTTTTTCTGGTTCAGATCAAAAACCTTTAGAATATGTAAATGGCATGTACACTTGTATGACTTCTTCTGAAACATCCTTTATTAAAGATTTATATGGCAAATGTGATAATTACGATTATTTGGTTGTTGATACTGGAGATGTTGTAGTTGTTGATTTCAATTATCCATTAGATAAACGCCAAGCTATTATTGATAATGGTTACAAACAAACAATAGATTATTTTACACAGTATTTGCCTATCAAGAAACAAAGAATTGATGATATTTATTTGAATATTCTTGACGAATTAAGAAAAATTCAAGGCTTCATGCTAAGAAAAAAATATATAGCTGCAAAAAATTGTATTCAAGAATTATTTATTCTTCTTTTGCCTCAAAAAGATATTATTGATAGTGAATTGTTGAATGCGTTATTGGCTTTTCAGAAGTTATTATCGTCAAATGTAAAGGCTGGGCTTTTAGGGCGTTCAAAGTGCCTAAATCTAAGTACAACTACTGAGGTATTAAATAATCTCATTTCGGATTTAACAGGCAGAATATCATCTCTAGAAAAATATATTGAGAAATTTTCTAATTGACAATGAAGTTTTTTTATTATATTATTTATTCATAGCCGAAAACTGATATGCTCCAGTGGCGGAATCGGTAGACGCGTTGGACTTAAAATCCAATTGGGCGTATAACCCAGTGCCAGTTCAAGTCTGGCCTGGAGCATTTTTAAAAGACCTGTTATTAACAGGTCTTTTTTATTACTTAACTTGGAAATTTTATTTTAGTTTATTATATTCCTCATCTGTAACTGATTCTAGCCATTCATTAGAGGTTTCTTCTCCTTCAACTTCTACTGCAAGATGCGAAAACCAACTATGAGGTGCTGCACCGTGCCAGTGTTTAACGTTGGCTGGTATATTTATAACATCACCAATATTTAATTCTTGAGGTTCTTTTCCTTCTTCTTGGTAGTATCCTTTTCCACCTACAACAATTAAAATTTGACCTCCTCCAGTTTTTGCATGGTGAATATGCCAATTGTTTCTGCATTTTGGTTCAAAAGTAACGTTAAATATTTTTACTTGAGATAACGAGATTGGGGCAATATAACTTTTACCTATAAAGTATTTTTCATAAGCTGTATTTTCTTCTCCAATTGGGAAGATTAATGACTGAGCATATTTTTCTTTTTCGCTCATTTCTGGGTTTGTATCTTCTCCCCAAACTTCTTTTGCTAAATTAAATGAAGCCCAAGCTTTTGGCCAACCCATATAAAATGCACAGTGAGTTATAATTCCTGCAATTTCATTTTTGGTCACTCCATTATTTTTTGCATTTTGAAGATGATATTTTAGGGAGTTATCTGTAATACCTTGAGATATAAGTGAAACTACTGTTATTATTGAACGTGTTTTTATATCTATATTGGTGTTATTCCAATTTTCACCAAATAAAATGTCATCATTGTAATGGGCAAATTCTGGTGCAAAATTCCCTAATTGAGTACGACCTGCTGTTTGTGTGATTTTTTTCATGTTTATCTCCTTATTATTTATTTATATGCAAGTTCTGTTGTAATGGTTGTAATGCTTAATATAATTAAAAGTATTTTCTTTGTCATGTCATATTCCTTTAGCTTTAATAAGCTAATTTTAACAAATGAGAGTTGCTATCAAGCAATGTTATTTCGTATTATTTTTACATTTTTTAATTTAAAATAAAAAGACCGTAAAAACGGTCTTTCAGCATTATAGTTAAATTATATTCTTCTTATTTAGTTAAAAAGCTTTTCTCCTGTAAAATTCTTTTGTGTGTGTAAAAATTGAATATTTGCAGGTTTAAACATGTTATTTTCTTGGTTAGTATCTTGAGCTTCATTTTGAGCTTGAACATTTTCTGCTTCTTGAGGTTTTGAAGTTTGTTGAGTTTCATTCTTTGCAGCTGCGTTTTGAGCTTTTTTAGCTTCACGTCTGTTCGTTAGATATATGTTTAATTTTGGAATACCCATACCAAGAACAATACCAGAATATAAGTAACCTGCTAATTGTGATTTTTTAAGTACGCTTAATTTTTTCAATGTCGCAGGATCTGCAAGTTTTACCATTTCACTATAACTTAGGGCTTTTCCATCCTTGAATGCTTTTGCTCCAAGTCCTGCGTGTAAGACTTCATCTCTTGTTTTTAGGGCTGAACTTGTAATCCAATTAAGAACCCCTTTGCCTTCTCGTTTGATTAAAGATGCATCAAGTTTTTGAGCAACTAGTTTTTGTACAAAGTTTCCTAATAATAACCAGTTTGCAAAGCCTAAAGTATCTTTAATTGTACTTTCTGTTAATTCGTTATCGTTTCTTGCAGACAGGAATCTAGACATAATTGTTACACCATAGATAAACTTGAATTGGTTTAGAGTTGGTGTGAATCCTTTGAACTGTAAGTTTTTGATTAGGTTTTTAGGATTTCCTATTGTTGCGAGAACACCACCACCAAAAATAGCAGCTGCAAGTGCTTTTTTGATTTTGAATTTAGATGAATCGTCTTTTTCTCCTCCACCTACAAATTTGTCACTACCTGTTTTTAATTTTGTTAGGTACATATTCAATGGTTGAGCAGACATACCAACAATAGAAGCAATACCAATACCTAATAAAGATCGTTTAACATTCATTGATTTCATTGCTTTAAGGAATACGTTTTCTGCAATGTCTCTAGAGTTTAAGAATGCCTCTTTAACTTTGTCATTAGTAAAGACTTTACCTAATTTGTAAGTGTTTCCTAAAATATAATCTATTGTGTAACGAGAAGAATGAACTTTTTCTCCTTCCCCTGCGATAATTCTAATATTATTTTCAACACCATTAGAAGAAATAAGGATATTTTTAGCATTTGCAAATGCATCTTTAGACATTCCGCCTTTTTTGTCGCTCTTGATTTCTTGCTCAAGAATGTTTGTTACTTTGTTTATATCTTCTTCTTTGAATTTAACCCATTTGCCATCAACAAGAGCTTCGTAGTTTTTGAATGTATCTCCAATCCATTCTCTTAGTGGGTTAGCATTTGGATTGTTAGTTGCCGCTTTAAGTTTTGCATCCCAAATTTTACCTTGCATATCAAGTGTTTCAGAATCAGCAAAGATTGAATGAGCTTTTACACCGTTCTTATCGCCTAATCTGTAAGTATGGTTAAGCCCCATTGCGAGTGCAAGACCAGCTAATGTTCCATAAACACCAACTAATGAATGGTTCATTGTACCCATACCTTCACGTCTAGCTGTTTCTAGACCTGCTTCTGGGTTACGGCTCATATCAATTGCGGTTCTTGGAATTACCATTGAGCCAAGGTCAACTGCACATGCACCCCAAGCTTGGTTCGTATCTAAAAATCTTAAGAACAAATCAAAACCTCCAGTAAAGTTTGGATTGTTTTGTTGTTTGTATTGTTGGTTTGTAGTGAATCCTTTTTTATCTGCTTTAGGTTTAATCTGTGCTATATTTGGTTGTCTATAATTTTGTTCTACTTTCATATTTCTATATTTCTTTCGCCTTTTCCTTATTGTACACTAACTAAAAAATGATTTGAACGTCGGAGAATTGTCTTTAATTAAATTTTCCGAAAACTTCGAGGAGGAAGTTGGGGTCGAAGTCGCCGTTAGTGTCGAATTCTTGTCATGGCTCATTTTTTCTTTTTTGTTAGATTGTGTTCTAGTATAAATTGGGATAAATACTCCAAGTGATAATAATGAGAATCCGATGTTGCCTAATTGACATAAACCTCTCATATTACGAGCTTTTAGTCTTAGAGCCTCATTTTCAATTGAACCAAGAAGTTCATCTGTTGATTTCATCTTAGTATGTTTTGCCCAGTTCCAGAATTTTTGAAGGATGTTTGCTCCTTCTGCTGGTTCTTTTAATCTGTTAATTAATTTAATGCCATCTTTGTTATGTTTTTCTAAGAATGTTGCAATTGCTTTAGCGGCATAATCTCCTAAGAAATAGAAGCTAGAGAATGTTGCAATATCTCTTATTGTGCTTTCTTTTAATTCGTTAGAATCTTCTGCTGCGGCAAGACGGCTTGAGAATGTTGCAGCTGAAATAATTCTTGCTTGATCCATTGTAGGGAAGATGTTTTTGAATTGGAACATTTTCAAACTTGGTTTATCCATTAGCATAGATAAACCTGTTACAGCCCACATCAATGGAACAGCGATAAATTTATCTCTAATAAGTTGTTTCTTTTCTTCTGGTGTAAGTACTCGTTCTTTGTCATCGTTATAAATTGGAGCACCTTTTTTGCCAGAAAGTTTGTGAGTAATCCATCTGTTAATTGGTTGAGCTGCAATTGCAAGAGGAATAATCATTCCCAAACCTGCAATACTCTTAGCATTTACTAATTTTTTAGCTTTCCCAAAGTATTTAGATAATTCTTCAACTTCTTTAGATACAAGTTTTTCTACTTGTTTTCCTTGTGCAGCATCTGATGTATAATCCTTAATGATGCCTTCTTGATAAGCTCCGTGTAAAATGTCACTAGCACTTTCGCATAAATGACCTAAAGAGCTTGAGAAATAACCTTTATCTCCCGCAAATTTGATATTTTCTGCAATTCCAGATTTTTTAACTAGGAATTTATACATATCAGCGGCGAAATCATTTTCGGGTTTATCACTGATAATATTTTTTGCGAATTTTCTCAAATGTTCAGTGTATTCAGGGTCGTTTGCAAATAGTTCTTTGAATTTTTTCAAACCATCTTTTTCTGCATTACCATTTACTCCTTCAATATCATCAAACATTGTTTTTAATGTAGAGTAAACTCTATCTTCTTTGGTTAAACCTTGTGCATTGTTATAGTATTTTTGGATGTAATTAATTGTATCGCTGTTTGCCCAAGATTTCACTAAGCTTGAATTTTTGAATTGTCCCATGATTGGTTTATTCAATAAGCCAGCTGCAAATTTAACAATAAACCCTGGAATAAGGCAGTTGATTACAAGCCCAGAACCTTCACGTCTAAGAGCTTCAAAGCCCCCCATAATGTTTAATCTTCTATGGTGTGTGTCATTGCCTTCTTCATCCTTTGTTTTTGAACCAATAAATGTTTCAAAAAAAGTTCTAGGAATAATCGCTGTTGATAAATCCAAAACAGCAACATTCACCATAGGTTTTTCTTCGCACTTTTGTATCCCTTTAAGTGCCATATCACCAGCTCTACGAGCAAGATTTCCAAAACCTGTGAAGTTTGGTTGCCCCATATTATTATTTCTAATAATACTTATATTTGGGGTTTGATTATTATATTTTACACTACCTAATTCAACTTTATTTATCATAATTTAACTATCTTTTGCCGAATGTATTCTTATTATATCTAAGATACATGTATATGAAAAGCCGTGAAAATTTAAAATTGCTCATAAAGGGGCAAATGTAAAATTAATGTAAAGATGATTTTTTGAATATTTAATTAAAAATTGCAATATATTGACAAAAATTTTGACAAAAATGTGAAAAATAGCTCCTTAAAATCAAAAAAGTGCATATTTCTATTAAAATTTTCCTAAAAATAATTTGTAAAATTTTGTTAAGTTTTGGAAAATTAATGCCATTTTACATCATAATTACAAGAGAAAACGTAGGATTTGTACTTCTACCATGCTGGGTATTAGTTATAGAATTATAAAATACGCAGTTTATTGTATATTTTTTTAATTCATTTATTATATTATTAATATGAAAAGCACATGGTAGTTATAATATAGAGAAAAGATATATGAGAGAAAGAAGAAGACCCGTAAATAACGGGAATAGTAAACAAAGACGGTCTAGAAGATATTCAAGTGGATCTGCAGACAATCCATTTCAAGAAAATAATTTAAGCAGAAGGAATTCTCAATCTTCATTCAGAAAAGTTTTGACGGTAATGGTTATAGTTTTCTTTACTGCTATTTTAGCAATTTTGTTATTTGCTGATAATAAGGATTTTATAAATGGAAAGTTGGGTGAAAATTCTTTTATTTCTACTTTGTTATCAAAGCTATCCCTTAGCAACAGTTCAAAAGATAAGCCTGAGTTTGTCTTTCCATTTGGACCGAGAAGACAAAATATTTTGTTATTAGGTGTAGATTCAAATGGTGCAGATTCTGATTTGTGGGTTGGAACTCGTACTGATACAATGATTTTGTTGAATATTGACCCTAGAACTAAAACTGTTAACGCTATCTCTATCCCTCGTGATAGTAAAGTTTATCTGCCAAAAGGTATGGGAATTCAAAAAATTAATGCCGCACATGCTATTGGTGGTATAGATATGACTTTGAAAACAGTTGAAGATACTTTAGGTGTTCATGTTGATAAATACATCATGTTCCACGATGAAGGCGTTAGAGAAATTGTTAAGGCTTTAGGTGGGGTGGATATTTATGTAGAAAAGAATATGCACTATAATGATAACGCAGGACATTTGCATATTAACTTAACTAAAGGTCCACATCATTTGACTGATAAAGATGTAGTTGAGTACCTAAGATTTAGACATGATGCTATGGGTGATATTGGTAGAACTAAAAGACAACAATGGTTCTTGAGAGGTTTGTTAGCTGATTTACAAAAACCGGAAACTATTACAAAAATTCCTCATTTAATTGCTGTTACAAGTAAGTATGTTAAAACAGACATGTCTCCATATGAAATGACTCAATATGCGGGGTTAGCTAAGCATTTTGATATGGATAATGTTGAAATTGCAATGCTTCCAGGTGCTCCAAATAAACATGGTTATACAAGTTATTGGATTTTAGACCCAGAGAAAACTCAAGAAGTTGTTGATAGATTGATTTATAGAGAAAACAATATTGGAAGAAAGGAATCTTATACTGCTAGTATAATGCGTTCTGCCGATCAAGTTGAAGAAGCAAATAAATTGAAACAGGCTCTTGAAGCAAATGGTATCAGGGTAATATGTACGGGAACAACAAATTCAATCCATTCTCAGTTCATCGCACATTCAAAATATGTTACCATCGATTACTATGCGGATTTGAAAAAAGAAGTTCCGGAGGTTAAGTCAAAGCAATTTGTTTATGAGCCAGGCAACTTCATGTGTGCTGATACAGATTTTTCAGTTGTCCTTGCTGGTGACAACAAATAACGGTTCCTTTCTTAAGGATTGTAAGATATTTGGAAATATGATATAATTGATATATAAAACTGAAAGCGAGGATTATTGATGAGTTGTATTATTTTAATTGTTGCAGTATTGGTTGTTTTATTACTTTTATTGATTCCATTGTACACTATGTATGTATCTCTTATTCGTAAGAAAAACAAAGTAAGAGAATCTATGGGTGGTATTGATGTTCAATTGAAAAAAAGATATGACTTAATTCCAAATATCTTGGTTATTGCCAATAAGTTTATGGAACACGAAAGAGGTTTGATTACTGAAATTACTAACTTGAGAACTAAAGTTTCTGGTTTGCGTTCAGATAGAGATACAATTTCAGAAAAAATAAATTTAGATAACCAAATTGCAAATAAGATGGGGCAATTAATGGTTAATGTTGAAAATTATCCTCAATTGAAATCAGATCAAACAATGATTCAAGCAATGCAAACTTATTCTGAGGTAGAAGAACACATTGCAGCAGCAAGAAGATTTTATAACAGTGCAGTAAATGATTTGAATAATTCTGTTGAAATTTTCCCAAGTTCTGTAATTGCTTCAGCTCTTAATATTAAAGCTTATCCATTCTTTGAGGTTGAAGAAAGTGCTAAAAAATCGGTAAATGCAGCTGATTTTTTTAGAAACTAATATCGTTGTAAAAATTAAGGCGGTTTAATAAAAAACCGCCTTTTTAACTTATTATATGTGTCCGTAGCTCAGTAGAACAGAGCGTGAGTTTCCGAAGCTCAAGGTCAGGGGTTTGACTCCCCTCGGACACGTTTTTTAATTGTCTATGCTATTTGAGCAAATCCTGTGATTGTTCTATCGTTTGCTGAATATGATCTGCGAGCAACTTTGTTAGATGTATTACCTTCAATTGTATGGATTGTTCCATTCGCATCGATTTTTTCAACGATTCCAACATGTGATCTTCCACCTTCTTTGAAGATAATCAAATCGCCTGCTTTAACATTATTTTTGATTACTCCTGCTTTGTTAGAAAGACCTGCTGTTTTTAAGAAACAATTGTTTTTGTTAGCCCAAGCCATTAAACCACTAACGGAAGATGAGCCGAAACCACTAGGAACTGTTTTCCCTGCCATTCTGAATGCTTCCTTAACAACGTGTGAAGAAAAATCTGCACACCATGCATGATTTTTACCTCCGGTGAATAGTTTATATGAACCGTCTTTTTCATTATATCCAAGATATTTTTTAGCTGATGATATAATGTTAGAACCAACATTAGAGCACCATCTTACTACTTTTTGGAATCCAGACTTAATTGAACTTCCTATATTTCCAAAGAAATTTTTGAAATTAAATGAGCTAGGCGTTCCATAAGTAATAGGTGTTGAATATGTTGGATAAGTATATTGAGGCATTTTGTAAGTAAATAAAGGTGTTGTAGCTAGTGTTCTGTAAGGAACAACAGGTGTAACTGTTGGTACAACCGGAGTAGCTACTGCTCTTGTAAATATATTTGTAAATGTATCCCAATAACTCATAATTTCCCTTTATAAATATCCCCTTGTATATATATAAAGTTTATATGCGTTTTATAATTGCTATATTTATTCGATATATTAACAAATGTTAAGAAAATATTTTAATCTACAATAAAAATGGCCCCGACGCGAGTCGAACGCGTGATCTTTGGTTTAGGAAACCACTGCTCTATCCTACTGAGCTACGAGGCCAACTTTATGTTTATTATAGCATAAAATTGAGCTTTTTATGTTATATTATTAGTATGGAAGAGAAAAATTTAAAGATATCGATTGCTCATTTATACCCAAAATTATTGAATTTGTATGGAGATTTGGGTAATATAATTACGTTGAAAAATCGTTGTGAATGGAGAGGAATTACTGTTGAATTTGATAATATCAATATCGGTGATTCAATAAGAAAACATGATTTGTATTTTATTGGTGGGGGGCAGGATAAACAACAAGAAGAAGTTGCTGAAGAGTTGTATTCACATAAATCTGAGCTTCTTGGACAACGTGATGATGGTTCTGTTTTCCTTGGTATTTGTGGTGGTTATCAGCTATTTGGACACTATTACCAACCTCATGATAAGGATAAATTAAAGGGTTTATCTTTAATGGATGCTTATACTGTTGCGGGCAAAAAAAGATTTATAGGAAATGTTACAATAAAAACCGACTTCCTATCTCCGAATACACTTGTAGGATTTGAAAATCACAGTGGATTAACTTATATTCAAGGAGATACAAAACCTCTTGGAATTACTGTTGTTGGTAATGGGAATAATTCTAAAGATGGTTTAGAAGGGGGAAGATATAAAAATGTTTTTGGTACATATTTACATGGTTCTTTACTTCCTAAAAATCCGCATTTTGCAGATTATTTAATTGAACTTGCTCTTGAGTGTCGATATGGTGAAAAAATAAAATTATCAAAACTTGATGATACTTTGGAATGGAATGCCCATAATTCCGTTGTTAATAAAGCTTACTAAGGTTACAAGTATTTGAATATGTTTGCTCCTTTTTTTAAGTTTTTGGCCGTTTGCTCATCTGGTTCTATATTTTTGTCCATATCAAAGAAAAATTCGCAATGATTTGGTATGTTCATCTCTGCAGGGAGGATAAATGTTGACGTTATAGTGCAATTGTGCTGCAATATATTACACATTTGATTTGGTTGTGTTGCAAAATCAATGTAGTAAGCTTCTATATTTTTGCCCCCTTCTGTTTTTACTGAAAAAATAACTCTAGAACCATCTGTTGAGGTGTTTTTAAATTGTTTTGCAAAGTTCTCTGCGATATTATTATCAGTCATTGTAGAATTTAAGCTGATTTTATTAAATTTTCTTTCTAGTTTAGAATAGGCGACAGTACATTGTGTATTTCCTATAAAATCGATAGGATTACTAGGAGATTTTTGAATGAATCTGCCTGCTATAATGAGTGCAAAAAGTGGAATTGATATGTTTAGGATGATTGCTATTATAGCCCACCTCATTTGGTTTTGTCTAAAATCTTTAGGGCTCATCCACCAATCGACTTGATATGCCCACATATTCCCCTTGAATCCGCAATAAAATTGTAAACCCGTAAGTAATAGCCAATTTAAGCCTAATGGAAGCTGAAAGTATATCAAAGGAATTGCTAGTAACGTAATCCACGCCTTATGTTTTACTCCCCAAATAAAAGTTAGTAAAAAAGCTCCCCAGTTAAATTCATTTAATTCCTTGGGAATATTTTTGCCTTTGTATCCTGTTAAAAATTCCTTCCAATTCATTCTTTTATTTTAGTTTTATATATAATTCTTGTCAATTTATTTTATGGCATTTTCAAATCCAGACCAATTGAATGTTTTTGTTTTTACAATATTATCTATGTATTCAAGATTTTCGTTTTTAAGTTCTTCGAATTGGTTTGCAAAACTTTTATTTAACTCAATCATAGGGATATTAAATTCTTTTGATATTTTTTCTACTTTAATATCGTAATTTATAGAAAGAACTTTAACTCTGGAAATTAAACCAATGATAATTGCATGAAATCTCATTGCGATTAAGTATTGTGCTTTAGCAAGCTTTTGAATGATTTCATCATTCGAAAGTCCCGTGTATAGAGTTGTTTTTAATTCAGGTCTAAGCATTTTAAGTGCTTTTTCGAATTTTTCACAAATATTTTTGTCAATTGCATCTTGGAATGAGTATATCTCAACTTCTATATCAGAAAAATCTTGGACAACTTTTTGAGCTAATCTGTCGATGAAATCATCATTCATTGTTTTAAAATCTCTGAGTTGTACGGCGAGAATATTATTTTTTTTAGAACAATCTGTTTGAGTTGAAAATATTGGGTCACATAACAAATCAGCATTTATTCCCCAAGAATTGAGTAGCTGCAAACTTTTTTCATCTCGAACACTTACATAGTCACAGTGTTTTAGAATGTTTTTTGTTAAAAACTGACCAAACTTACTTCTGATTGGTCCAATTCCTTGAGCAAATATTATAACTTTCTTTCTCAAAAATAATCCGATAGAAATTACTAATAAATAATAAATGAGGCTCTTTATGCTTGTTACATCTTGTAGTAAACTTCCTCCTCCAGATACCAAAACATTAGATTTCGCAATTGCCCCAATAATATCTTGAAATTTAAAGGTATATACACTCCTTATGTGTCGGAATTGTTTTTTAGTATATTGAGGGTCTGAAGAAATGATAGTTATTCTATGTCCATCCGCTTGTAATTTTTTTACCAAAACCGATAAAATCGCTTCGTCACCAAAATTTTTAAATCCGAAATATCCAGATAATACAAACCTTTTTTTCATTAAAAATCCTCTGTCTTGAATATTTTATAAACTTCATCATAGTAAGGAGTTGATTTTATTGCACCAATACCTTGGGCTTGCAGCCCTGCATCAATTGATGCTATTTTACCAGCTTCAACTGGAGTGTAACCATGTGAAATAGCGTGTAAAAAAGCACCATTAAAGGCATCTCCTGAAGAGGTTGTATCTACGATATTTTCAGTGTAGAAAGGTACAAAATAATTTTTACCTAAACAATTGATGAAATACCCTTTATCTGGGCTTGATTTGATTACAACCGTTTGAATTCCTAGGTCTATCAAATATTTTGTAATATTTTCAACTGATTCAATTTCAAAAATGCTCTTTGCATCATATTTCGCACTCATAAATAGAATATCTGTGTATGGTGCAATCTCATCAAAATACTCTTTTGCATCTTCTGGAGTTGAAATCAATGAGGAGAAATTTGGATCATATGCTGTAATGACACCATTTTCTTTTGCAACTTCAAAAGCTTTTTTAACAGCCTCTCTTGAATTCATAGAAAGGGATTGCGTAATTCCTGAGGCATATATAATTTTCGCATTCTTGATAAATTCCTCGTCAATATCATCAATTGATAATTTTGCTGGAGCAATTTTCTTTCTGTAATACATGAATTCTTTGTCATGAGCTGAAGTTCTTGATACCATATAAATTCCATTTTTATCACTAACGGTTCTAACATGGCTAATATCTAGACCTTCTTTTTCCCAGCTTTCAAGTAAGAATTCTTTAAATACGTCCTCACCTAAACAAGTAATAAAACCTACTTGCGAATTTAATCTTTTTGCGGCAACTGCAACTACTAACGAATCCCCTCCGTAGTATTTGTGAAGGCATTCTGCTTCTTTAAATTTCTGATTAGTTGAAAATTCAATTAAACTTTCTCCGATAGTAATGAGGTCAAGCTTGTTTTCGTCCATATTATTTCAATTGCTCCAATAATTTTTTAGTTCTTTCTGTAATTTCCTTATATGAATTTGCAACTGTTAAATGCCTTCCTACACCAACAGCGATAGCTCCTGCATCAATATATTGTTTAATTTCATCAAGTTTAACATCTCCCTGTGGAATTAATTTTAAGAATGGCATTGGTCGTAATAAATTTTCAAGATATTCAACTCCACCCATGGCAGTTATTGGATATATTTTAGCTAAAGGAATACGAGATTTCCACGCTTTATATGCCTCATTTGCTGTTGATGTTCCTGCAATAAATGGTATTTGCGAATCTTTAGATATTTTAATCAGGTTAGATTGAAATATAGGAGATGAGATAATTTTTGCCCCACATTCAATGGCTGTTTTGGCTTGTAATGATGTGATAATACCACCAGCACATATAATAGCGTCTTTTGATAGGGCTTCAATTGCGCTAAAAACTCTTGGAGATTCAATATTAATTTCCATAATATCTAATCCTCCTTCAAGAAGGGCTAGTGCTTTATTAACTACGTCCTGCGGGTCAGAGCTTCTAATTATCGGGAAAACTTTATTTTTAGAAAGTTTTTCTACTAAATTTATGTTCATAATCTATCCTTTTTTCAGAATTTATTATATCATAAAATAAAAAATTGACTTTGGGAGCTTCATGGATGAAAAAGTTTAAAAACAAATTATTTTACTTGTATTCGTTTCTTATATATTTATTTCTTGTTGTAGTAATTTCATTTATTGCTTCAAGGTATTTAGACTCTTCTGTTAACAGTTTTTTAATACGTAATTTTGTTTCAATAAAGAACGGGAGTTCTAATGTTATTGAAGTTGTAATTGATGACGATACCGATACCGATATTAATTATAAACCTTGGGGAAGAAAATACGAAACTCAAATCCTTGATTATTTTTATACTTATGCAAAGCCAAAAGTTGTTGGGCTAGATATGATTTTAGTGAATTTTGATGATACCAAGGCTTCGGACATTAAATATTTAAACCAAATTTCTAAAATGGATAATTTTGTTACGGGTTTCAATCCTCAGGTTATTCCAAAGGGTAATGAGGAATACCTTTCTGAAGGGCTTTTTAAAAAGAAATATGCGTTGGATGTGGACTTAAAAAGATCTAATTTTCCGCAAGCATATCCAACGGTAAAATATTTAGCTAAAGTTTCGCGTTCAACAAAAAATTTAGCCTCAGTTCTCATTGTTCCTGAGGAATATTCTGGGGAATTGTTTTCGACAATCAATGTTATAAAAGTTGGAGATTCTTTCTATCCATCACTTGCCTTGAAAATGTATTTAATTGCTAATAATACAAATAAAATTATAATAGATGATAAATATATAACTATTCCTAAAACGGGGGTAAAAATTCCTTATACTGTTACCTATAATGGAATTACAAAGACTAATATTCGTTACTATGATAATGTATACTCTGGAGATAGAAAAACTGACTATTCTCATAGTGTTATTTCTGCTCGTACTATTTTAAATACATATAATGCACTTCAATCTGGTATTACCCCAGAATCAAATCCAGAATTATATGATATACAAAAAGGTGGATATGCTAACCCTGAGATTTTTAAGGATAAGGTTGTTCTAATAGGATCGAATATTTCAGGTCCATCTGCCGATGTTCACAAAACACCTATGGGGGCAAGGCATCCTGGATTAGACATTCAAACAACATCGTATGATAATATTGCGTCTAACTATTTTCTCTCATATTCAACTTTGGGCTTTTCGATTATTGCCGTTCTTTTGATGTGTTTAATTTCATTTGTAGTGATATTGAAATTTAAATTCTTTAAGGGATTACTTTCATTAATAGGGCTTTCTCTTGCGTATTTTATTGCAGTAGTATTTATTTCTGTATTTGGAACTATTCTGCCTTGTGCAGTTCCTTTTGCGGCACAGTTAGTAACTGTTATTTTTGGATATTCGTTCAAATTTTTATCAGAGAATAGAAATAAAGAAAAAATAAAACAGGCAATGGGTAAATATCTTTCTCAAGATATTATGAACAATGTTGTAAGTAATATTGATGATTTGAAATTAGGCGGTAAGCGTGCAATAGTAACGGTTCTATTTTCTGATATTCGCGGTTTTACAAGCTTGAGTGAGAAAATGTCAGCAGAAGAAGTTTCAATGATTTTGAACGAGTATTTTGCAGAGATGGAACCTATTATTACCAAATATAATGGTGTAATCAATAAATTTATTGGAGATGCGGTTATGGCTATTTTTGGCGAACCTATTCAAGATATAAATCATGCCAGAAATGCGGTTAAATGTGCTTATGAGATGCTTAAAAAAGTTGAATATTTACGTGAAAAGTGGTTGTTTGAGGGCAAACCTAAAATTGAAATTGGTGTTGGTATAAATACAGGTGAAGTTTTTATTGGAAATATTGGGACTGAAACTCGTATGGAATATACCGTAATTGGTGATACTGTAAACTTAGCTTCTCGTATTGAAAGTTATAACAAAGTTTATAAAACAAATTTATTGGTAAGTAGTTCGACTTACGCTCATATTGCAGATATTGCGGATGTAATCAAAATTTCAGAAGTTCAAATTCGTGGTAAGGCAAAGAAAATGAATATTTATGAAGTGTTAAGAATCGATAGAGATAAAAAAGACATATAATCAAATAAAAAACGAGGTTAAATCCTCGTTTTTTGTTTATTATCTATAATTTGTAAATTGAAGTGGAACATCATATTTATCTTCATTTTTACGTAAGTTTTGAATTACTGCTTGCAAGTCATCTTTATCTTTGCCTGTAACTCTCACTTGCTCTCCTTGAATAGATGCTTGTACTTTCAATTTTGTTGCCTTAATATCAGATACAATTTTCTTTGCTAATTCTTGTGTTAATCCCTTTTTTAGGTTGAAAACTTGTCTAATATTTCCGCCAAGTGCATTTTCTGGAGTTTGTGCCTCAAGGATTTTTAAACTTAAGTTTCTCTTAACTAATTTTGATTGAAGAATATCTACGATATTTTTTAATTTCATATCGTCATTTGTTGTGATTGTTATAGATTTATCTGCATCTAGTTCAACTTGAGAATTAGAATCTTTTAAATCAAATCTTGTAGTCAATTCTCTTTTAACTTGGTCAACTGCGTTAACAAGTTCTTGTTTGTTGTATTCTGACACAATGTCAAAACTGCAATCTTTAGCCATATAATAACCTCCTATAATCTTATAGGTTTTTATATAACATAAAAAAGCAGGATTTGAAAATCCTGCACGGGAAAATTACACACTACTTTTTCTATTACATGGAATTTATTTTTTAATTTTTGTTTTTAGTTTATTAAATAAATCTTTCATTTTGCCAAAAACTTTTTTACCGCCCTTGAATGCAAAAACTCCAGCAATTCCTAAGCCAACTATGGCAAACAGTTTCTTCCAGTTTTTGCTATCTTTTTGTTGTCTTGTAGGTTCAAATTTATCTTCTTTCAAATGTCCTTGCATGTTAACATCAGACATTGAACCTGTTATTCCTGGAGTATAAAAGGAATTCATCGGATTAGGTATTGTTTTGTCTAAAAATGCTAATCCTAAATCATTATTTAGTGCAGGATTTGACAAATTATACATATAACTATTGTCTTGCATTTAAATAACCTTCCAATAACCTTTTACCTTACATTTATATAAAGTAATTTTTTGTAAAGTAATTTACTTTTTTGTAAATATTTGCTTTAATATTCTTAACAATATGAGGGCAGAGTTATGAATATGTTTAAAAGATGGTATGATGCAGATTCTGTTGTAAGTCGTGCAATTAACGAACTAGAGAAATCTTCAGAAGAAATTCAAGTTCGCTGTGCGGATTATATTATTGATTTGCTGAAAGATGTTGAGCTTGAAGAATTAAGTTTGGATGATCAGTATAATTACATTATGCGTAGATGGTATGATAAAAACGTTAAAGTGTCACATGCAATTGAGTATTTGAGATTATCTCCAGCTGATGTTCGAAGAGAAACTGCCTTGAAAGTTTTAAAATATTTAAAAGAATTAAAAGCTTAACATTTTAGACTTTTAGCTTTTTATATTGTTCAATATTAGTGGAGGAAGAATTGTGTCGGATGATTTAAACAAAAATGTTATAAATTTATTTTCTGAACATAATAATAATCATATAACCCCTGAAATTCGTGAAAAAATAAAGTATTATGCAGGGTTTAACTATGTGAAGGTTAAAAAAGATGCTAACGGAAATAAGTTTAATAAAGAGCATTTGCTTAAATATCGTCTAAAATGTCATTATATGGTAACTGTTATGAGAGAAATTGACGGTGAAGTTGTCTTGTACTCTTATGATGTTCCTAATGATGATTTGTTTAAGTTTATGAAATCGTTTGATGAAAATACTTTGGATGGAACCATTATTGAAATCGACAAATACTTCCCAGAAGATTTAGCTTAAGAGAAATTGGAATATGTGTTTTTTTAAAAAGTATCACGAAAGTTTATTTAGATGTACAAAGCCGTATCAATATGTTGGTGGAGAGTATTTATCTCGGAATAAAGATTTTGATTCTGCGAAGATTAGATTTGCTCTAGCTTTTCCAGATAAGTATGAAATAGGAATTTCGAATTTAGGTGTCAGAATTCTTTATGAGATGATTAATAGACAGCCTGATTTTATGTGTGATAGGGTTTATGCTCCAGAACCAGATTTTCAACCTAATCCATTGTATGCAGTTGAATCGAAGAGAGCTTTAAACGAGTTTGACGGGATTGGTTTTTCTGTTCAGTATGAAATGGCATATCCAACGATATTAAAAATGCTTGAAATGTCGGGTATTCCGTATAGAAATGAGGATAGAACAGATGAAGATCCTATAATTTTTGCTGGTGGCCCTTGCACTTATAATCCGCTTCCTTTATCGGATTTTATTGATGTATTTCTGATTGGCGATGGTGAAGATGCGATTGTTGAAATTTGCCAAATTTTAGAGAAAACAAAAGGTTTACCTCGACAAGAAAGAATAAGAGCTTTATGCGAAGGAGAAAACTCTGGAAGGTGGTCAAAATCTATTGGTGGAAAGGTTAGAAAACGAATAGCTAATCTTGAAAAAGAAACAGCTCTTGTTTCTTATCCTATTCCTTTTTCCTCATCTATTCAAGACCGTGCTGTTGTTGAAATTCGCCGTGGATGTGGAAGAATGTGCCGTTTTTGCCAACCTGGGCACGTGACATTACCGATTCGAGAACGTAGTGCGGAAGATATTATTGACCTCTCAAAAGACCTTGTAAAAAATACTGGTTATGATGAGTATTCTTTATTATCTCTTTCATCAAATGACTATGCCAATATTAACGAAGTAATAAAGGAATTGGCGGTTGATTTTAACGACAAAAAGATTTCGGTTTCTCTTCCGAGCCAAAGAATTGATGGTTTTAATTTAGAACTAGCAAATTTAGTTCAAAGCGTACGAAAATCAACAATGACACTAGCTCCAGAAGCTGGAAGTCAAAGACTTCGTGACGTAATTAAGAAAAATATTACTGAAGAACAGATAATGAATGCTGTTTTAACTCTATATGAAAATGGATGGTCTAGAGTAAAATTCTATTTCATTTGTGGACTACCAACTGAAACACTTGAAGATATGGATGAAATGGCAGAATTATTTAGGCGTATTCGCTATCGTTCAAGGCTTATAAAAAAAGAAAAAGGATTAAAACACTCCCTTGATTTAACTTGTACATTATCAATTTTTGTACCAAAACCGTTTACTCCTTTTCAGTGGTGTCCTCAAATGAATTTGGATGAAGTTACTGCTCATATTCACTATTTGATGGAGCAAGTTGCACATATAAAAGGTGTCAAGGTTAATTATCACGAAAAATTTGTTTCTTTAATTGAGGCTGCTTTAACTCGTGGAGATGATTCTCTTTGCAGTTATATTGAAGCTCTTTACCAAAAAGGTTGTTATTTGGATGCTTGGGGTGAATATTTTAAGAAGGATGTTTGGTTTGAAACGGCAAAAGAACTTGGTATTGATTTAAACGCATTAGCTCAAAGACAATTTAGCTTAGATGAAGTGTTACCTTGGGATTTTATAGACACTGGTATAAATAAAGAATGGTTTGTTGAAGAGTATAAAAAAGCTTTTGCTATAAATGAAAATTCTCCTCACATTGTTCCAACTTGCCAGCAACAATGCGTAAATTGTGGGGTTTGTACTAATTTTAAGGTTCATAAAGTTATGGCAAAACCATTTGTAGCAAGCGAAAAAGCTCAAGAATTAGCTAAGAAAATTGCAATTCCAACAAATCCAGCTTTAGCTCCTCAAGATGTTAAAGAAACTTTTAGATATAGGGTAAAATTAACAAAAACTGGTATTTTGAGATACTTTTCTCATTTAGATTGGCAAAATACATTTTTTAAATCTATTACACGTTCGGATTTAAAAGTCGCATTTTCTTATGGATATAATCCAACAATGAAAATTTCAATGGGAGTAGCTCTTCCTTTATTTTGTGAGAGCCTAACGGAGTTAGTTGATATTGAACTGTGGGAAGATGTTTCACCTGAATTTGTGAAAGATGAATTGCAAAAAGTTTTACCAAAAGAATCTCAGATTGTATCCGTAGAAAAGATAAATAAATCCGTTCCTTCGATAGATCAAATGGCTTGTTGGGCGGAATATAAAATAAAAATTGCGGATATTGCATGTGAGTCTGGAAAATCTCTTTACGATTTTGAAAATTTAGTATATAATACAGAAAAAGTTTTAGCTTCTGATGAGATTTTAGTCGAGAAGAAAAACAAAAAAGGTTTAGTGAAAACAATAAATATGAAAACTTCAATTGGTTCACATCGATTTGAAGATGGTTATTTATTCATAGTATTAAAGACTGGTCAAGGGTCTGAAATTCCTCCGTTGAGAGCTGATGTATTGATGAATATTATTGCTCCAGATGTATTATTTGATATTACGAGGATAAAATTCTTAACTGAGTCTTTGCATGAGTTATAGAAAAGGATTTTTTATGAGTGACAAAAACAGAAATTCAAATCAATCAGTAGAAAAAAAGATTGTAATTGCAGAACGAGATAATATTGCTGCAGTTCTTGAAAACAAAAAAGTAACAGATTTCTTTATCCATAGGGGTGAAGTTCTTTTAGGTGATGTGTATTTGGCAACAGTTGACAATATTTTGCCAAGTATTGATGCCGCATTTGTAAATGTTGGAACAGATAAAATGGGCTTCCTTCACGCTCAAGACGTTATGGGTAAAGGAACTTTAAAAGAAAAACTTTCACCAAAACAAAAATTGGTAGTTCAAGTTGTTAAAGAGCCAACAGGACATAAAGGACCAAGAGTTACAACAGAAATCAGTCTTCCTGGTAGATTTTTGGTTTTAATGCCAAATGAGCCAGGGGTGAACGTAAGTAAAAAAATTGAAAATTCAAAAGAACGTGCAAGATTAAAGGCTATTGTTAATCTAATCAAGCCTGTTGGAGTTGGTGTAATTATCAGAACTGAAGCTGAAGGTCAATCTGAAGCTGACATTCAAGAAGATTTAGAAATTCTATTGGAAAAATGGAATAACATTATTACTTCTGCTGAAACTTTAACTCCTCCGAATTTAATTTATAGAGATCAAGATTTGCTTTATAGAGTTATTCGTGAAGCTTGTACCGATGATGTAAAAGAAATCATTGTTGATACTCCATTTGCACTTAATAGAGTTCAAAATATCTTACAAAATTGGCATATGGCAAAAGGGATACAAGTTACTTTATACAAAGGAACAGAACCTCTTTTAATTGCTATGGATATTCATAAAGAAATCAAAGCTGCTTTGAATATTAAAGTTAATATGCCATCAGGCGGATATTTATTCATTCAGCAAACAGAAGCATTGACTGTAATTGATGTTAACAGTGGTAAATTTATTAGTTCTGCTACTCAAGATGAAACTATTTTGAAAACAAATATTGAAGCAGTTCACGAAATTGCACGTCAATTGAGATTACGTAATATCGGTGGAATGGTAATTGTTGACTTTATTGATATGATGTCCAGAGCTGATAAACTTGCGATGATGGAAGAATTAGAAATTGCACTTGAACCAGATAAGGCTAAACCTCAAGTTGGTCAATTGTCTGATTTGGGTCTTGTAGAGCTTACTCGTCACCGTCAAGGTCAATCTTTATCTGAAATCTTCACTAAAAAATGTCCTCACTGCCAAGGTAGTGGATATTCAATGATTGATTTTAATTTTGCGACTCCAACCGCAGAAGGTGAATATCGAGCAAAAGCTGCAAAAATTAAACTTCCGACTGGTACATTTAAGAAGAATAATAAATTTAACAACAAAAATAATAATCAACAAGTGCAACAACAAGCTCCAGAAGTTGAAGAGCAACCTCAACGTCCTGTAATTGAGACTTCTCCGGAAGTTGTTGCAACAGAAGAAGTTGTAAAAAAAGAAAATAATAAAAGAAATAAAAACAGACGTAATAAATTCGACAAGAATAACAAGCAACCTCAACAACAAGTAGAAGAACAAGAGGTTAAACCTGCTGAACAACCAGTAGAAACTCAAAAAGAAACAGTTGTAGCAGAGCCAAAAGTTGAAGAAAAAGTTGTTGCTGAAGTTGTGACACCAGAGGTTCAAGAAGAACCTGCTGTTGAACCAAAAATAAAAGGTAAATCAAGAAAAAGAAAAGCAACTGCCAAAAAAGTTGCAGAAGTTGCTTCAGAGGTAGAAGTAACAGAAACTCCAGTTGTTATTCCTGTTGTTGAGGAGGTTAAAGCAGTTGAAGAACCTAAAGTACAAGAAGAGCAAGTAGAAGAAGCTCCTAAAAAAAGAACAAGAAGACCAAATAGAGGTGCTTCAAAGGCTGCTAAAACATCTAAGAAAAAGAAAAAATCTGAGGATGAAGTTGAAGAGTAAATTTTTTCAAAAAATTATAATGGCAATATTAGTAGTACTTTTTAGTACTACTAACTTTGCTTATGCTCATGGTGCAAGATTACGAGCTATGAAACCAATGATAGAAAAATATGCAATTGTTATGATTGCTATTGTTGTTGCTTCGTTTGCGTTATATGTTGGATTATCTATATATAATCGATTATTAGCAATGAAAAAGTTGAAAAAATTTACTGAATCTAATTCTTCTTTGAAAACCCCAGAGACAGTGGAAAATTCCGTTACTATGTACATTACAAAAAATCGTTTGAAATAAGGGTAAGATATGAAAAAAGCTTTTGGTATGTTAGAATTACTTATAGTTGCCGTAATTGTTATAGTTTTGTATTTTACTTGTTTTCATTCTAATTATGGGCGTTCAAATCCGTTTGATGACAATGCTAAAATAAATTCACAAAAAGCCATCGTGGATAAGAAGGTTGAAGAAGTTGAAAATGCAAAAGCAATGAAAGAACGTATTGAAAATAATTTAAAAGGTGAATATTAGATGAAAAAATCGACATTATTTGATATTATTTCTCCTGTAATGATTGGTCCATCAAGTTCTCATACTGCTGGAGCTGTTCGTTTAGGTTTATTAGCTAAAAATATATATAAAACGACCCCTAAAAAAGTTGTTTTTAGATTGTACAATTCTTATGCTCACACAGGGAAAGGTCACGGAACCGAAAAAGGTTTGCTTGCTGGAGTTCTAGGGTTGAGTGTTGATGATAGAAGAATTAAGAATATTTTTGAATCTGATATCGCAAAGGAAATTGATTATAGTTTTGAATATTATGACAATTTTAAATATCATCCAAACGCAGTTGAAATGATATTTGATGGTGAAAATAAAATGTTTATTGCTGGAGAATCCGTTGGAGCGGGTGAAGTTGCAATAAGAAAAATTGATGATTTTAATGTTAAATTAACAGGAAAATATAATACATTAATTCTTGTTTATAAAGACATGCCCGGAATGATTTCACAAGTTACATCAATTCTTCAATCAAAGAATATAAATATTGCATCTTTGATTTGTGATAGAAATGCTAAAGGGAAAGAAGCTTCAATGATTATCAGTATTGATGGGAATATTGATTCTTCTGTTGTTGAAACTGTAGAAGAAATTCCAGAAGTTTATTTTGTAAGTTATGTAGAGAAGTTGGAAAATTAGTATGGATATAAGTATAAATACATTTGAACAGATGAAAGATGCTTGTCTTTCTTTGAATAAACAAATTTATGAAATTGCACAAGAGAATATGGCATCGGAAGCGGATATTACAGTTGATGAAGTTCGAGCTTTTGTAAATAAAAGTTTATTTGCAATGAAGGAAGCCATTCAAACAGGTATGGCAAGTAAAGAACTTTCTATGAGTGGGATGTGCGGACAGGATTGTTATCATGTTCAACAAAGATATAAATCAGAACGCTCTATGTTTGGTCCTTTGTTTGAAAAAATTATTGAATATGCACTAGCTACAAGTGAAGAAAATATTAGAATGGGTAAAATTGTTGCTTGTCCAACGGCTGGTTCTTGTGGTATTTTGCCAGCTGCTTTAATTTCTGTATCAGAACAATATAATCACTCTGAAAGAGAACAATTGAACGCCTTAATTACTGCTGGTGAAATAGGTAGAATTATTTCTGCGAAAGTTTCCTTAGCTGGTGCTGTTGCAGGTTGTCAAGCTGAATGTGGTGTTGCTTCAGCAATGAGTGCTGGAGCGGTTTGTCAATTGAGAGGTGGAAATGTTTCTCAAATTTTAAATGCGGCAGCTTTAGCTATGAAAAATCTACTTGGTTTAACTTGTGACCCTGTTGCGGGGCTTGTTGAAGTTCCTTGCGTGAAACGTAACCCATTTTTAGCGGTACATGCAATTACTGCGGCGGAGTTAGCGTTGGCGGGAGTAGAGTCTAAAATACCGATTGATGAAGTTATAGATGCAATGGAGCAAACTGGTGCTTTGATGTCACCAACATTGAAAGAAAGCTCTCAAGCAGGTTTAGCAACAACTAATACTGGAATTGCAGTAAGAAAACAAGTTTTTGGTGAATAATCATTGATAAAATTAAAAGCTCCTAAGTGTAATTAGGAGCTGTCAGCGTATATAGTTATATAAGAAGGATGAGGAAAATTACTTTCCAAAACCGATTGGGTTTCTATTATTTGATTTATGTTGTGTTTTAAATCCTTCAATCGCATTTAAAAAATCTTGGTGTTTAATTGTTGCGTTTTCAATATCAGAATCTTTAAACGTACCTTTTTCCATTTTTTCATAAATTCCTAGACGTTTCATCATTTCTTCTTTTGCAAGTTTTGTTATGAATTTGATATCACTTCCTACGGTTTTAATTGAGTGCATTTTGTCAACAAGTTCTTCCTCATTAACATCTTTGTCTAAAGGTCTTCCTTCTGTGTGAATTCTAAAGATTTGTCGTACTCCGTCTTTATCTGGTTCCCCAACTAAAATATGTTTACTAAATCTTTCAGCTCTTTTTAATGCTGGGTCTAATCCTTCATATTTATTGGTTAAACCTAAAATATAAACATTGTCACCGTTGTCATAAATATCTGTCATACAAGTAAGGATTTGGTCAATCAATTTGTCGTCATAATGGTCACCTGTTCCTCTTTTTGCCCCAACAGCATCGATTTCATCAATGATACCAATTGAAGGTTGAGATTTAGTTAATCTATCAAAAAATTCTCTTACATTCGCTTCTGATTCTCCTACGTATTTTTGTTGGAATGCTGGAGCACTAATGTATTCACAGTTGATACCTGCTTCATTTGCAAGAGCTTTACATAATGCAGTTTTACCAGTTCCTGCTGGACCGTGTAAAATAAAACCTCTTGTAATATCTTCTGGAGAGTAAACTGCTGGATATTTTACAGGGTACAAGATACCTTTTTTTAGTTCTTCAATAGCTTTATCTTGACCACCAATTTTAGAAAAATTGAGTTGTGTTACTGGTTTTTCTGCTAATAAAATTCTTTTTGCTACCGTTTTTCTATTTAATTTTGCTAAATCTTCTTGCACTTCTTTTGAAAAATCATGAACTGTTGAAAATCCTGAACGCATTTTCCATAAATCATGTTGAGGTTTATCTTTCAAATGTATGGTATCACTCCCATATTGAAGAGTATCATTATTAACTATGTAAAAGCTATCTCCTGCCTCTAGCTTGTAGCTTTTACCCCCTGTAATTAAATTCATTTTTTTATCATTGATATTTAGCACCTCAATATCTCCAAGAGTATTTTTGAAGAATGCAAAGTTATTTTTCAAACTCTTTTCTTGCATAAAAATTTCTTTTTTAATTGCAAAGCTAATTTTGTTCAACCCTTTTGATAAAGCTTTTTGAGCCTCATTGAAATTTGCACCAGTGACTATAATATCTCCAATCTTTAAATTCTGAAATAAAGACGCTAATTTATCTTCAAATGGAACTTGTTCAAGGAGTAATTTCGCTGCCTTTTGAACTTCATTCCCTTTGAATGATATGTTTGGTCTATGTACCAAGTCTTTCCCGTAGCCAAAGTTTTGAATCTGTGACATGTACTGACTTTGTTGTACTTGAATATTTTGGGTATTGTTTGCTTTTCCTTGTTTGTAACTTGAAGGATAAATGTTTGTACTTTGTACTGGTGTAATTCTCATCTAAATCGCCTACCTCATGTTTCTACTCACTAATAAATAATATTACATATGTAGCAGAATATTTCTTTTTTCTTCTTTTGTCAAGTTAGATTACTTGTCTAGGTCCATAAGACAAAGTAGTAAAAATGTTTCAATTCTATACTACAAGGGTAGTTTATACACTTAAAATTTAACTTAACTTTTATTTACAATTTAAAAATGAAATTTGTATCCTTAGTTAATATAAATATTTTTTATAGTTGAAACAAGGTGAAAAATTTGTTAAAATTTTGATGTTAAATTTTAATTAGGAGTCTGGTATGAGAAAGTTTTTATGTTTAGTTTTGAGCATGTCAATTATTTCTATTGGGTCAATTTCATGTGCTGCTGGATATTATTGTCCAACAGAGAGTGAATATAGGGCAAAACAAAATTCTTTTATGCAAAAAGCGTCTAACCCTTCATTGAGTAAGAGTGACTTTTTACGTATTTCTAATGAAAGTGAAGCTTATGACCTATCTGTTTTTAATAATTGTTTAGGTTATTTAAAAACGACACCTAATCCTGATTGCTCAAAGGTTTCTATGTTACAAAATGGATATTTTTCTCAAATATCAAGTAATGGAGCAAGTGCAAAGACTCAAGTTTATGATGCATTAAAATCTCTTGGTTCAAAATGTCAAGCTGAACAATCTATGCTAAGAATGTTCTTACGTGCAAACTAAATTTTAATACTTTTATTAAGTAAGATTATCACACTATAAAAAAAAGGATAAGGTTGAAACCCTTATCCTTTTTATCTTTTAAAACTTACGCTCGAAGAGATTCGAACTCCCGACCTTTTGGTTCGTAGCCAAACGCTCTATCCAACTGAGCTACGAGCGCTTACTTATTACAAATACAATGATACATAAAACAAGTTTATTTTTCAAGTGTATTTTTGATATTTTTAATATTTTTAATATGGAAATATTATTAAGCCTAAAATGTATTAAAGTTATTATAATTGCCTTATGGATATTAAAATAAATAACTTAACTAAAAGAGAATTGGAAGTATGTAAATATTTAATTTTGGGTTTAGATAATGAACAAATTGCTGAAAAATTATATATTAGTAAACATACTGTAAAATCTTATGTTAGTTCTATTATTGAAGTACTTGAGGCAAAGAATAGAACAGAGGTTGCTTATATCTTAGGTAAGAATAATATTATGTAGATGTAACATTTTTGCTATTTGCAAAAAAGAATAATATAATCTTATAAAAGGTTAGATTATATGAAAAATATATTTATTAAGTTTTTATTGATATTCGCATTTATCCTTGGATTGAATACTCCATCTTTTGCAGGAGATTTAGGGATTAATTCTGTTATTTATGATAATTCATCATCTTTTGTAGTAATTAACTCTTCGGATAGTGATGATTATTCTTTTAATCAATCTCCAAAATTGAACATTGTAAAAGATGAAAATAAAGCTTATTTTGATATAAATTCTGCGGTTTTGAAATGCCCATTACAAGATATTGTAGTAAATTCAGATGGGATAAAAGAAGTTGTAGTAAGTCAGTTTTCGACTAATCCTAATGTTGTTAGGGTTGTTGTTTCCTATAATGATGGGTTCAATCCAAACACAATACAATTGAGAAAATTGGACAATACATTGTTCTTAAGGTTTAAAAATCCAACTGTTTCAAATTATTATTTTCAACCTATTTATACAGAAAATAAGGTTATTGAACATTATGAACCTATAAATATTCAAAACCCTGTTTCTGTACAAAGTAACAATATTTTAGGACAAATTAATTCAGCTTTTAATTTAGGTCAAACTACATCAGACAAAAATTATATTTTAACTTCAAAAGATTTAGTGTTTCACTCAGATTATTATGTAGATAATCTTACTGTAAAAGGCTCTGATGCAATTTTGACAGGTATTGGTTCTATGACTTTGTCAAAACCAATGTATCTTTCAAGTCCTTCTCGTGTGGCTTATGATATCCCAAATACTGTTGTTAATCCTGCAATTAGAAACAAAGAAATGAAGTTTAATCAAGTTGACTCAATTAAAATTGGGCAATTTAATCGTAACACCGCAAGAGTTGTTATTACTTGTACTAATCCCGAACGATATGTACCTGTAATTTATCCAGATTCTCAAAGATTGGTTTTTGTTGATTCAAAAGCCTTAACCTCTACTCAAGGATTATCGTCTGTTAAGGCGAATTTGAACTCTGTTTATGATGATATTACAGATATTTCATCTCATACAGTAAAATTGGTATTTTCAAAGCCAGTTTTATTAGGAGTAGAGAGAAAATCCTCAGCATTGGATTTAAATTTTTATAATGTTGATAGATTCCAAGATGTAAATCTAAAAACTGCATTTATTTTTGATGGTATCAAAATGACTGCAATGAAAACCGGAGGGGCAAAATTAACTATTCCTACTGGGAAAGAGGATGTTTTTGATATTCATGCTGGGGCAGACGGTAAAACTATTAGAATTAAGGTCAAAGGTTCAAGCATGCAACTGCCTCAACGTCCATCAGAAAAAATATTGCCAATTGAACCAATCGTTACTCCAAAACTACCTGCTAAAGTTACTGGTAAAAGATATGTTGTTATTGACCCAGGACATGGTGGTTCTGACTGCGGAGCAATAAGAAATGGTATAAATGAAAAAGACATTACTCTTGATATTTCAAAACGTGTTGTTTCACTGTTAGAGAAAAAGGGCTACGTTGTTAAAATGACACGTACCAATGATACTTATGTTTCTCTTCAAGATAGAGTTACAATAAGTGAAAACTTCAAACCAGATATATTTGTAAGTATTCACGTAAATTCTTCAAATAGTGAATCTCCAACGGGTTTGGAAACTCATTATTATAAAGATAATAGTTTGAAACTTGCCAAAAATATACACGCTTCAATGTTGAATAATATAAATTCAAAGGACCGTGGCTTGTTCAAATCAAGATTTTATGTTATTAATCATACGACAGCCCCTGCGGTTCTTGTAGAAATAGGTTTTATTTCAAGCCCAGTTGAAAGAGCTCAACTTGTTTCTGCATCAAGAAAGCAGGCTACGGCAAAAGCAATAGCTGAGGGAATATATGAGTATTTTAAATAGCATAGATAACAACGCCCCAATCGCTTTTTTTGATTCTGGTGTTGGCGGTTTAACGGTATTGAATAAAGTAAAGAAAATTTTGCCAAATGAAAATTTTATATATTTTGGCGACACTTTACATGTTCCTTATGGTGAAAAAACGAAAGAACAGTTACTAGAATATTCTGATGATATAATAAAATTTTTCGAGTCAAAAGGGTGCAAAGCCGTTGTTATGGCTTGTAATACGACGTCATCTGTAATTTATGATGATATTTGTGGAAAATATAATGTTAAACTATATCCAATTGTCCAATCTGTTGCGAAGATTTTGGCTCAATATCCGATAGAAAGATTGGGTGTATTTGCCACTAAAGCAACAATTTCATCAAATGTTTATCCTCGAGAAATAGCTAAGTATAATCCTAATATGCAAGTTTTTGGTCATCATTGTCCAAAATGGGTTAGTGTTGTTGAAAATAATTCTCTTAAAGACATAGAAAGTATAGCAGATATTAAAGCGGATTTAGATGAAATGATGAAGTTCAATCCTCAAAAAATAGTTCTTGGGTGTACTCATTATCCATTTTTATTAGATATATTGTCAAAATTTCAACCTCAAGATTTATTTGTTGACCCAGCAATTGATTTTGCAAATTATATTAAATCTGATTTAGAAAATAACAACCTTCTTAATGATGGTAAAGAAGGTCATTATGAAGAATTTTATGTAAGTTCAAATCCAATGAAATTTAGAGAATCTTCAAAAATGTTTTATAATTTGAAACAGGCTCCTAAATTATTAACTTTCTAAGATTAAATTTAGTGCTTTTTCATATGTTTCAACTTCAATAATATTAGAACGTTTGAGAATATTATTTTTTGAAATATTCAATTCTGTGTTGTTTTCTTTTATTGCATATACTGGAATATTTCGTTCTAAAGATTCAAATACTGGAGTTGAACCGAGGGAATTCCAAGGCATTACAAGAAAGTCTAAATCCGAAATGTTAATACCTTGATTGTTATCGGTTGTGATTTTGGGAGCATTAGAAAGCCCAAGTAAAATACAAGGAAGAAAAGTCGGTGTAATGTATTCCGCAGATGCTTTAGGATTGACGATGTCTGGCTTAATTGAATAATCGACAAATGCAGGTGCATGAGCACAAGGGACTTTAAAATGTTTTGAAATATAGTGCGATAAAATCGCTTCTACTCCTCCAACAGGATCAACTCCCACACCATCTGCATAATTTTCATTATCTTCATCTGAATCTTCAAATAAGCATACTATTGCAATTGCCTCGCATCCTTTTTCTAAAAGTTTTTTGCAGGCTCTTCCAAGTGTTTCGATATTTTTTACATCTCCTACCGAAACTCCACCTTCTGCTATGTAAAATTCGACCCCAACCTCTTCATCAGTGATTATGTATTCTGCAATATTTATTCCATATATTGTCTTAACAGCATTTTGAGTGTTTATGTGGACGTTAAGAACATCTTGAGGAATAGCTTTATCGTAAATAATTCCGATTTTATTATTGTTGCTAGGAAGTAAATTGATTTCGCCTTTGAAAAAACTATCAAGAGTATATCCTTCCGTGTAGAGCATGTTTTCAGTTATTCCAGAAAAACAAGCTGCATTTACAACATTTGGATTAACAATTAGTTTTGTGTGTTTTGCAAATTCTCTTGCTTGACAGCTTGCATCTCCTGCATATCCACCAATTGATGCTCCAATTCCAGTAGGGACAATAAATGCTCCTATTTTTTCATTTTTATATGTCATTTTAAATAATTCTCCAATCCGTGTAATATTGCTTCTGCAATTTTATTTTGGTAGTTTTTGTCAATTAATTTTGCATTATCCTCTGGGTTTATGATATATCCAACTTCAACTAATATTGCTGGACAATTTGTATTTCTAACAACCGCAAAACTTTGAGCTTTTGCTCCGTTGTTTTTAAATCCAGTTTCTTTTGCTAGGGCTTCAACAACGTCTTTTGCCAATTCTTTTGACTGTGGGTAAAAATAATATGTTTCAGAACCAGTACTTTTTAAATGTGAAGCTGAATCTGGAAGAGCATTATTATGAATACTAATAAAAATTTGAGCATTATTTTTATTAGCAATCTCGACTCTATCATTTAAACCAACAAAAGAATCGTCCTCTCTTGTCATGATAACATTTGCTCCATTTGTTTCAAGCTTCTCTTTAAGAATTTTTGAAATTTCTAAATTTACATCTTTTTCATTATCATTAAGACACCCGATAGCTCCTAATTCTGTTCCTCCATGACCTGCATCAATAGCAATTTTTAATCCTTTAAGTGGGGTTGATTTATTTATATCTGGGAACTTTTTAACCTCTATAATCAATCTATTATCATCTGTGTAATAGCTTTTGTAGCCAAATAATTTCCCAGAATTAGCGATGTGAAATTCATACTTATTATATGGATAATCCTTTACGTTATAAACTACTAAGTCAAGTCCATCACTTTCTGACAATGTATAAGGAACTTTATCCGATAGTTTTATTTCATAAATCCTTTTTGTACTATCTTCGTGATAATCAAATGCTACAATCCTTTGTATGTTTAAATCATTTGCATCTAATTTATTTGCATAATCCTTTGATAACCATGCAAAATCGTCCCTAGAAAGTTGCACTTTGTAATAATTTCCGAACTCTCCAACAACTTTCATTTGAATATGTTTTTGCAAATGTTGTAATCTATTTAGCCCAAAATCATTTGGCATTGAGCGAAGTGGAACATTGTCAGCATTTGTTTCAAATATTAACGGTTTTTCATAGCTTTGGTAAGTTGGCTCTTCTTTTATTGTGGAGTTGATGTTATTTCTTGTAATGTTGTATATTTGTGTGTCATTACCATTATCGATAACAAACTTATTCTCTCCATAATCAAGTTTTACAACATGCCAAAAACCACCAGATGAGTGTATGGAAACATTTTCCCCATTTATTTTAAGTGCTTTATCTGGCTTTTCATTCCCGATAAAAAATGTTTCAGGAGAATTGATTACTACATTATTTGATTTTGGATAAACTATTTCTGCGGAATTTGCTGTCGTTGGCACTGCTACAACTGCTAATAAAAGAGCAGAAATTAGTGATAAATTCATTCTTTTCATAATATAAATATACAATATATTAATGAAAAATTATAATTTCGTAAATTTATTTAATAATTATGATTTTTATCCTCCTATTATGCTAGAATTATAAAAGTAAGGGATAGTTAATATTTATGAGAAATGAGCTTGATAATATGCGTACTACTTCCAGAAGGAAGCATTGTAACGTTGTGACAGATGCAATGGGAATTTTTTATGCCGTTGTAATTCTACTTTTGGTTATACATTTATTTATTGTTCAAATTTTTGATTTTCAAAAATATAGAGAACGTGGCAAAATGCAGCGTTCAAGTCATGATTTCGCTGTTAGAGGTGATATTTATGATAGACATGGTATTAAACTTGCAACAGATAGAATATATTATAATATTTACGCTAGACCTGTTGATTATACAGAAAAAGAAACCCCTGAAAAAATTGCAAAATTGTTTGCACCTATTTTAAAAATCTCTGAAAGTGAATTAAGAGCTAAGCTTACAAATAAAAAAATCCCTGTAATTGCAATAAAAAAAGACGTAGATAGAGATACTGCAAAGAAAATAATGAAAGTTATTAGTGAAAATAATTTTCGTTCTATATCGCTAGATAAGAAAAATACCAGAGAATATCCTCAAGGTGTTTTTGCTTCTCACGTTCTTGGTTTTTATAACTTTGATGCGGATGTTTCAAATGGCGTTGAACTTACTGCAAAAGATAAGCTAGAACACGTTGTTAGAGCAACTAGGTATCAAAGAACCAGAGATGGAAAAATTATCTATAATTTTTCAACTGATCCAGTTGTACCTACGATGAATCCAAAAGGACAAGATGTCTATTTAACAATTGATGCTGCAATCCAACACGTTTGCGAAAAAGAATTGCAAAAAATTATTCATGAAAAAGATGCTCTTCGTGGTGCAGTTATTGTAATGAATCCTAAAAATGGTGAAATTTTGGCTTATGCTGTTTACCCAACATATGACCCTAATAAATTCCAAAAAGCATCAAACACTCAGATAAAAAACTGGACACTAACAGACGTTTATCCTCCAGGCTCAACATTTAAAACTATTACCGTTACAAGTGCTATGGAACTTGGAAAAATCAATGAGAATTCAATTATTGAGGACTCTGGACGAATGAAGTTTGGTGGTTATACGATTGAAAACTATGACTACAAACAAAAAGGGGCTCCTGGAAAAATCAATTTAGTATATTTATTTGAACATTCCAGCAATATTGGTTCTGTAAACGTTGGATTTTTGATGACTCATAATGAGTTTTATACGATGCTCAAAAAATTTGGCTTTGGTGAAAAATCTGGAATTGATTTACCTGGTGAGTCATCAGGATTACTTGCTTCTCCAAGATTTTGGGATAGAGGTTTGCATATGACAATGTCTTATGGATACGGAACTTCTGTTTCAATTATGCAAATGGTTTCAGCTGTTTCTGCCTTAGCTAATGATGGTGTAAGAGTTACTCCGCACGTAATTAAATATTCCCCAGAAGAAGAGGCCGAAAAAATTAAGCATATTCCAACAATTTCTCCCGAAACTGCACATACAATTACAAAATTGTTAGCTGAAAGTGTTAACAATGGGAAATCTTGTATAAAAATGGATAAGTATAATGTTGCTGCGAAAACAGGAACTTCAAGAAAACCATTAGAAAATGGTTCTGGATATTCTGGTGCGATGTACACTTCTACGATTGGTTATTTGCCTGCAAGTGACCCTAAAGTGTTGATATATGTTGTTGTTGATAGTGCTAAAAATGGCCCAGTTTGGGGAAATACAGTTGCTGGTCCTGTATTCCATGAAGTTGCTGAACAAACAGCAAGAATTTTAGATTTAAAACCTGACAAAGGTCAACCTAACAAAGTTAATTAAGAATAGGAGATATAAAATGAAATTAGATGAATTAATTGAATACCTAAAATACAGTGATTTAATAAATTTCAAAAATGTTGAAATTACTGGAATTTCGTATAATTCAAAAACAACTAAAAAAGGTGATATATTTGTTTGTTTAGTTGGTGAACACACAGATGGACACGAGTACGCTCAAATGGCTATTGATAATGGTGCGGCAGCTTTACTTGTGGAACACAAGGTTGAAGGTGTTAGAGTTCCTCAAGTTCAAGTTGATTCTACAAGACATAAAATTGCTGACATTGCAGATAGATTTTATTCTAGTCCATCTAAAGGGTTAAATTTGATTGGTGTTACAGGAACAAATGGCAAAACTACTGTTACACACTTAATTCAGAAAATCTTTGAAGAAAATAATCAGAAATGTGCTTTGATTGGAACTTTGGGTTACAAATTATCTTCAAATGGAGAATATAGAGATGCCAAACATACAACCCCACAAGCTCCTGAATTACAAGCAACATTAAGAATGATTAAAGACGTTGAAAAAATTGATAATGTTGTTATGGAAGTTAGCTCTCACGCTTTAGATCAAAATAGAGTTGGAGGATGTAGATTTAATGGTGCAGTTTTAACAAACCTAACTCAAGATCATTTGGATTACCACATTACAATGGAAAATTATTTCAAGGCGAAAGCATTACTTTTTGAACGTTTATCTGAGGGTGATTTTGCTGTTGTTAATTTAGATGATGAATATGGTGAAAGATTTTTATCAGTTGTTCCTGAAGGTGTAAGAAAATTTACTTATGGTGTTAGGAATAATGCTGATTTCGTAGCAAAAGATATTCATTTTTCTTTAAATGGTGCTGAATTTATCCTTGTAACCAAAGAAGGTGAATATCCCGTAAATCTACACATGAACGGAATGTTCAGTGTGTATAATGTCTTAGCTGCATTAACTGCTTCTGCTGCAATGGGAATTGATTTAAAAATTGCATTAAAAGCCCTTCAAAATGTACATGGTGTTGCAGGAAGATTTGAAGTTGTTAATAAAAAACCTTTAGTTATTGTTGATTATGCTCACACTCCAGATGGATTAGAAAATGTATTAAAATCAGCTAGAGAAATTACCCCATCTTGTGGTAAATTGATTTGCCTATTTGGATGTGGTGGAGATAGAGATGCAACAAAGCGTCCTAAAATGGGGGCAATTGCACAAAAACTAGCGGACAAAATTATTATAACAAGTGATAATCCTCGTTCAGAAGACCCTCAACAGATTATTACTGATATTATTGCTGGGTTGCAATCTGTTAATCCCGAAATAGTTACTGTTGAACCTGATAGAGGAGAAGCAATTGCATTATTAAAAACGATTGCGGATAACAATGATGTTGTTTTAATTGCAGGAAAAGGTCACGAAGATTATCAAATTTTGAAAGATAAAACTATTCATTTTGATGATAGAGAACAAGCAAGAAAAGTATTTGCAGGAAGTGTAATATAATGAAAACTAAATTATTAGTTGAACAACATTTTCACGGGTGCTATGGTGTTGATTTTAACACCGCAACTGTCGATGAAATACTTGATGTTTCAGCTCAAATAATAAAAGAGGGAATTGGGTATATTTTTCCAACTCTTGTTACTGATACAATTGAAAACATAAATAAACAGGTCGAAGTCATCAAACTTGCGGCAAATCAGCAAACCTCAGACATGGCAAAAATCTGTGGAGTTCATTTAGAGGGGATTTTTCTAAACCCAGACAAAAAAGGCATACATGATGCAAATTTGTTTTTGAATCCGACAGTTGAAAATTTAAAAAAAGTTGAAAATGACTTTATCAAAATTATTACACTCGCACCAGAACTTGCTGAACCAGAAGCCTTCGAATATTTAAAAAATAAAGGTGTAAAAGTTCAAGCTGGACATTGCGTTGGAGGAAATTTGGATGGTTGTAATGCAACAACTCATACTTTTAACGGAATGAAAGGTGTTGTTCATAGAGGTAAATCAACAGCATTAAGTGCATTGATAAATGATGATATTTATACAGAAGTAATTGCTGATGGTGTTCATGTTTCTGATGATGCGTTAAACTTATTATTCAAGGTTAAGCCAATGAATAAAATACTTTTGGTATCAGATTGTTTATCTTGTACTCATAGTCAAATAAAAGAATTTGATTTTGCAGGCTCTAAAATATACTTTGATGGTCATCAAGCAACATCAAAAGATGGTACAATCGCTGGTAGTACAAAATTATTGCCAGATATTGTAAAAATCTTAGCCAAGAAAGATTTATTTAGCAAACAGTATGTAGCAAATTCTTATGATTATCATTCTCTTCCAGATAGAGGAGAAGTTGAATGGGACGAAGATTATAATATTGTAAAAGTTAACTATTAACTTTTCAGAGGGTAAATAGAATGCGTAGTAATTGTATAAAAGAAGGTATTGCTAGAACTCCACATAGAGGACTTTTAATGGCTACTGGAGTAAGTAAAAAGAATATGGATGTTCCATTTATTGGTATTGCTAGTTCTTTTACTGATTTAGTTCCTGGACATATTGGAATGAGGGATTTGGAAAGGCAAATCGAGAAGGGCATACATTCTGGAGGAGGACAGGCTTTTATTTTTGGAGTTCCTGCTGTTTGTGATGGAATTTCAATGGGGCATTCTGGTATGCGTTATTCATTACCCTCTAGAGATTTGATTGCTGATTGTGTTGAGACGATGGCAGAAGCTCATCAGCTTGATGGTTTAGTTCTTCTTTCAAATTGTGACAAAATTACCCCAGGAATGCTAATTGCAGCACTAAGGTTGAATATTCCAACTATTATTGTTACGGCTGGACCGATGTTAGATGGCGAAAGTCGTTGTGAAAAGTTAACAATGATTAAAGGTTCTTTTGAAGCTGTTGGAAAATTTAGAAGCGGAGTTATTGATAAGGATAGATTATTAGAACTCGAAGAAGAATCTTGTCCTTCTGCTGGCTCTTGTCAAGGCATGTACACTGCAAATACAATGGCTTGTCTTGCTGAAGTTATGGGGATGAGTTTACCTTTGTGTGGAACAGCGGCGGCTGTTTCTTCTAAAAAACGTAGAATTGCATTTGATAGTGGAATGCAAATAGTTGAGCTTATAAAAAATGATGTTAAACCTCTTGATATTGTAGATAAAGACACTCTTAGAAATGCTATAATTTGTGATTTAGCTATGGGTGGTTCAACAAACTCATTTTTGCATATTCTTGCACTTGCAAATGCTGGAGGCATTGATGTTACACTTGATGATTTTGAAGAATTAAGTTATAAAATTCATCAAATTCTAAAATTAGATCCGGCAACAAGTTTTACAATGACAGATTTCCACAAAGCTGGTGGTGTTCCTGCATTATTAAAAACATTGCAGGATGCAAATGTTGGTCTTGTTGATAAAAATACTGTAAGCGGACTAAAAATTTCAGAAATAACAAAGAATGCATATGTTAATACAGATTTAATTCATCCATACACAGAACCATTTACAACAAAACCAGGGTTAGGAATTTTACATGGTAATATCGCTCCAGATGGGTGTGTAACAAAAATTTCTGGTATTGATTCTTCGTGTTACGAATTCGAAGGAGTTGCAAAAACTTTCGACTCTGAAGAGTTGGCAATGAAAGCTTTAGAAGATGACAAAATTAAGGCTGGAGATATTATTATAATCCGTTATGAAGGTCCTAAGGGTGGTCCTGGAATGCGAGAAATGTTGGCTCCAACTTCTCTTCTTGTAGGTAAGGGTTTAGGTACAACCTGTGCCTTAATTACAGATGGCAGATTTTCTGGTGCTACAAGAGGTATTTGTATAGGTCATGTCTGCCCAGAAGCTGCAGAAGGAGGGACAATTGCCCTTATTGAGGATGGTGACAAAATTAGTATCGACATAAATAAACGTACGATGAACTTATTGGTTTCTGACGAAGAATTAAAAAAGCGTAGAGAAAAGTTAAAACCTTTTGAATTAAAATGTAATTCTGGTTATTTGGCAAAATATGCAAAAAATGTACAAGATGCTTCGCATGGAGCGATTGTTTAGTATTTTATAGGTAGGGATGATTGAATGCAAACTAAAATATCACAAATAATTAATGATACAAATTTAAAACACATTGCAATTATTATGGATGGGAATAGACGTTGGGCAAAAGAGAAAAATTTGCCAACGGCTATGGGGCATAAAAAAGGTGTAGATGCTCTCCGCAATACTTTGAGAGCTTGCGATGAGTTAGGAATTAAATACCTGACGGTTTATGCTTTTTCAACAGAAAATTGGAATAGAAAGCAAGAAGAAGTTGATTTTTTGATGAATCTTGTTGCTATTACTTTGACAAATGAGCTTGATGAAATGCACGAGGAGAATATTCAAATTCATTTTATTGGTGATTTAACTAGATTAAATCCTAATTTACAAAAGATATTAGCTAATGCTGTTGAAAAGACTAAAAATAACACGGGTGTAGTTCTTCAAATTGCGTTAAATTATGGTTCTCGAGATGAGCTTGTTCATGCAGTGAAAAACATAATCGAAAAGAATGTTTCGCCGCAAGACGTTAATGAACAGTTAATTTCTGATAATTTATACACTGCTGGAATTCCAGATCCAGATATTTTAATTAGAACAGGTGGCGAACAGAGAATTTCTAATTATTTGCTATGGCAAATAGCTTATTCTGAAATTATTGTAAGGAAAGAATTTTGGCCAGAATTTGGAAGAGAGTTGTTAATTGAATGTATAGAAGAATTTGGGAATAGACATAGACGTTATGGAAAATAATAAAATGAAAATAGTATTTGCAACAGGCAATATGCACAAATTAAAAGAAATAAATGAAATTGCAAAAGGTTCTAATATAGAATTTATTCTTCCCCCTGCTGGTTTTGATCCAGTGGAAACAGGTAAAACGTTTGAAGAAAATTCTTTGATTAAGGCAAGAGAAGCCGCAAAATTATCTAATAATATTTCTCTTGCAGATGATTCTGGGCTTTGTGTTGAAGCTTTAAATGGGGAGCCTGGGATTTATTCTGCGAGATATGCTGAAACCCCTCAAGCTAGAATTGATAAACTTTTAAATAATCTAGCCGATGAGGGTAATAGAAAGGCAAAATTTGTTTGTGCTATGACTCTTGTAGATGAATTTGGTAACATTCTTGATTCTGAAATTGGAGAGTGTCATGGTCAAATTGCTTTAACACAATCTGGTACTAATGGGTTTGGTTACGATCCAGTATTCTTAGTTGATGGTTATGATATAACAATGGCAGAAATGCCAGAGGAACAAAAGAATACAATTTCACATCGAAGCAATTCTCTTCGCAAGATTTTAGAATTCATCAAATCTAATATGTAAAAATGAAATAGGAACAGAGTTAAATATGAAGAAAAAAATACTGTTTATTACAATAATAGTTTTAGTACTAATTAGTATCCGATTTGCAGTATCAATGTTTTCATCTTATATGAAGCAAAAAGCTCGTTCAAATTATGTTCCTCCTCTTGTTTCTGTTGAAGAAGTTAAACAAGAAAATGTAATTCAATCTTTTGAGGCTCCTGGGCGTGTTGTTTCTAAATATCAAGTAAGTATTATGGCTAGAGTTTCTGGTTATCTCCAAAAAAGTTATTTTAAAGAAGGTGACTATGTTAAAGCAGGAGAAACCCTATTTCTCATTGAACCAGATGAATATAAAAATGCGACAAATTCTGCTGGTGCAAATATTCAAAATATTAAAGCTCAGTTAGATTTTGCAAATAAACAACTAGCAAGAGCGGAAGAGCTTGTAAAACAGGATTATATTTCAAAAGCTAAATATGACGAAATCTTAGCGAATAGAAATTCTTTAAGGGCTCAATATTCAGCAGCAGAGTTGAATTATAAAGATAATAAAAGAAATTTGAATTACACAACTGTTAAAGCTCCTGTTGATGGACGTATTGGCTTTATTGATGTAACTGTTGGAAACTATGTTACTCCTTCTTCTGGCTCTTTAACAACGATAAATAGTACAAATCCTATTTATGTTACTTTTCCACTTTCTTCAGAAGATTATTCTGCTATTTCATCCTTAGATAAAAATGTAAATACCAAAAGAAAAGTTGAATTGTATTTTTCAAATGGGGTAAAGTATAATTATTTAGGTGTCCAAGATTTCTTTGATAATAAGGTTGATCAAACAACAGGAACAGTTACAATGAGGGCAACTTTTCAAAATCCAACGAATAAACTTTTACACGGAGAATTCGTAACTGTTAAAATTTTTGCAAATTCTCCTATAAGTGTTCCTATTGTACCAATAACCGCTGTTCAAGAAAACCAAGAAGGGAAATATGTATATAAATTAGATTCAAAGAATTTACCTCAACTTACTTATATAAAAGTTCAGGGGCAAACTGGCTCAAATTGGATTGTCAAAGACGGATTAAATAAAGGGGATAAAATTATAACGGAAGGTTTATTAAAAGTAACACCAGGGGCAGAAGTAAAGATAATGCCCCAAAATTTGCATCCTAAAAAAATAACTAGAAAAACACTCTCTCAGAAAAAATAAATAAGATAAGGATTTAAAATGTCAGAAAATCTTAAAGGCAATTTATTTATAAATCGCCCTAAACTTGCAATTGTCATTTCGTTTGCAATACTTCTTGCAGGTTTATTATTACTTAATACTTTACCCCTAGAGGAATATCCATCGATTACGCCGCCCCAAGTTGTTGTAACTGCAACATATACTGGAGCAAGTTCGGATGTTATTGAATCAACTGTTGCAGCTCCAATTGAAGCACAATTAAATGGGGTAGAAAATATGATTTATATGTCCTCAACTTCTCAAAGTGGGACATATAAATTAACGCTATTTTTTGAAGTAGGTTCAAATTCAGATATGGCAGTTGTAAACGTTCAAAATCAATTGCAATTAGTCACCCCAAGATTACCAGAAGAAGTTAAACGCTACGGATTATCAGTGAAAAAATCAACTGGTGGTCCTGGATTATTACTAATTTCTGTAAATTCACCAAATAACACATATGATAATTTGTTTATAGCAAATTATTCGGATATTTTTATCAAAGATGAATTAGCAAGAATAAAAGGAGTTGGTCAAGTTTCTGTTTTTGGGGCTTCAAATTATTCAATGAGAATTTGGTTAAATGCAGATAAAATGGCTAATTATAAACTCTCTCCAAATGATATTACTTCCGCAATTCAATCCCAAAATATTCAAACTCCAGCGGGAGATTTGGGAGTTGAACCAATGAAAAACAAACAAATGATAAAGCTAACAATGAGAACGAAAGGGCGGTTAGATGAGATAAAAGATTTTGAAAATATTATTATAAAAGCTCTTCCTAATGGTTCAAATATAAAGTTGAAAGATGTTGCAAGAATTGAACTTGGGGCAGAAAGTTACTCCAATTATTCAAGAATTAGTGGGAAAAACGCTTCAATTATCACGGTGAGCCAACTTCCAGAAGCGAATGCTATCGATTTGTCAAATAAAATTCAAGCAAAAATGAAAGAATTAAGTAAATCCTTTCCTAAAGATATTGAATATAAAATTCAAAGAGATGAAACAGAATTTGTAAGAGAGTCTATTAACGAAGTAATTTATGCCGTCCTTTTAGCAATTTTACTTGTATCAGCCGTAACATATTTGTTCCTTGGGTCAGCAAGAGCTGCATTTATTCCTTTTTGTGCAATTCCTGTATCATTGATTGGTGTATTTATTTTTATGAAATTTTTTAATTTCTCTATAAATTTACTAATTTTATTTGGTCTTGTTTTAGCGGTTGGACTTGTTGTAGATGATGCAATTGTTGTCCTTGAAAACACTCAAAGACATATTCAGGAAGGCAAAACGCCTAAAAATGCAACACAAATTACAATGCAAGAAGTTTTTGGTGCGGTACTCGCAACATCATTAGTTTTAATGGCTGTTTTTGTACCAGTATCTTTTATTGGAGGAATTACTGGGCGAATGTTTAGACAGTTTGCATTATGTATAGCATCTTCTATTGGGCTTTCTACTCTTGTTGCTTTGACATTATCTCCCGCATTATGTGCTGCTATACTAAAATCTGACCAAGAAAAAGCTGATTTTAAATTTCTAAATACATTCAATAATTGGTTTGATAATTTAAGAGATAAATATGTTAAAAATACAGAGATTTTTATAAATAGTCCAATTTTAACTCTCATTAGTTTAGTGTCAATAATTATTATAACTTTGGGATTATTTTATATAATTCCAAAGGGATTTCTCCCAACCGAGGATAGAGGGGCTGTCTTTACCCAAATTCAGCTTCCAGATGGTTCAACTGCCACAAGAACAGATGAAATTGCAAAAGATGTAGAAGAAAAATTAGTGAAAATTCCAGGGATAAGAGATACTTTAACTCTTGTTGGATTGAATGGTGAAAATACTGCGTTTATTGTTTCAAATTTTAAACCTTGGTCAAAACGTCATGGAAAATCAGAATCCTTAAATGGAATTATTATGAATATTAATAAAACACTTGCCAATTATCCAAGTGCAACTATTGCAACCTTTTCTCCTCCTGCAATTTCAGGACTTGGAATGTTTGGTGGCTTTGAATACCAATTATTAGACAAAGGGAATAGAACGCCCGCTCAAATATATGAGGAAGCTCTAAAACTGATTAATAATGCAAAGCAAAATCCAAATTTTGCGACAATTTATACTTCTTATAGTGCAAATTTACCACAACTGTTGATTGATGTAGATATTGATAAGGCTTTGGCTCAAGGTGTTAGCATTCCAGAGGTTTATGATGCTATAAGTTCATATTATGCAAAGTCTTATGTAAATGATTTCAATAAATATGGCAGAGTGTACAGGGTTTATCTCCAAGCAGATTCAGAATACAGAGAAAAACTCAGTGATTTGCGAAAAGTTTTTATTAAAAATAAAAATGGTCAAATGGTACCGCTAACATCTGTAATTACAACAAAAAACATTGTTGGTCCATATATGAGAACGAGATTTAATATGTATCCTTCAATTACCATAAATGGAAGTGCAAGAGGAAACATAAGTTCTGGTAAAGCGATCAACACGATGGAAGAAATTTCTAATAAAATATTACCATCTGATATGGGATATGCTTGGTCAGGAACATCATTGCAAGAAAAAGAATCTAGTGGTCAAATTGGACCAATAATAGTTATGTCATTGGTTTTTGTATATTTATTTCTTGTCGGATTATATGAAAGCTGGGTTCTTCCTATTACGGTTCTTCTTATTACGCCAATTGCCCTTGGGGGTGCGTTATTCTTTCAATATGTTTTTGGGTTTGCTCTTGATATTTATTCTCAGATTGGACTTGTCATGCTCCTTGGGTTAAGCACAAAACAGGCTATTTTGATTATTGAATTTGCAAAAGATGCAACTGAAAAAGGTGAAACTTTGATAAATTCAGCTATACAAGCGGCCAAACTAAGATTTAGAGCTGTAATGATGACAAATATTGCTTTTATCCTTGGACTACTACCTCTTGTTTTTGCATCTGGAGCGGGGGCAGCTTCAAGACATTCAGTTGGAATAACGGTTTTAGGGGGAATGGTTGCAGTTGCGTTTATTGGGACATTTTTAGTTCCTGCGTATTATGTAATTATTGAAAATTCAAAACATAAAATCTACGAATATATTAAAAAGAAATGGGGATTAAAATGAAATATTCAATAGCAATACTTTTGATTATATTGTGTCCATTGGCTTCTTATTCTTTAGATTTAGGCAATAATATAAATTTAACAGAATATCCTACCCCTGAAATGGTCATGCCTGTTGAGAAAATTGATTCTAATACAATTATATCAGGGTCAGTAGAGAAAAATATTGAGATAAATTTAAATAATTGTATTTGGATTGCACTTGGAAATAATCCTCAAATAAGTGCAGCATTTCAAGATATACTAGCTTCAGATGAGAGAATTAAACAAGTCTGGTCTAATTTTTTCCCTTCTTTTTCGTGGCAAACAAGTTATACTCATTTGAAGCAACTTCAATTATCAGATGCTTTGGATAAAAATTTACAATTTAACTATTATTTAGCTGGACAAGTTACCTTACAGCAAATGTTATACGATTTTGGCGTAACACAAAATCAAGCAACAATTCGAAGAATGAGTTATCAGGCGTATAAGAAAACTTTTGAAGCTGTCGTAAATGATGTTATTTTCCAAACAAAAGATGCTTATTTCAATTTGTTATATGCTTATGAAAATCAAAGAGTCGCATTAGATAACGTAAAAAAATATCAAATGTTTTACAATCAGGCTAAGGCTTTTTATAAATCTGGAATGAATCCGAAAGTTGATGTAACTATTGCGGAAACTAATCTAAGTAATGCTAAACTAAAACAAATTCAAGCAAATAGTGCTGTTAGCCTTGCAATTGCTAAGTTAAACAATATTATGGGGGTTCCATATATTGAGAAATATTCTGTAATTGATAAACTTGAATATAAACCAGTCCTCTTGAGCTTTGAAGAGCTTATAGATATTGCTAGAGATTCAAGACCGGAATTAAAACTTGCAGAACTTAAAGTTGAACAAGCAAATCAGACAGTAAAACTTGCTAAAAAATCATTTTATCCAACAATCTCTTTTGAAACTCAATATCAAAAAGGTGGTAAATCATGGTGGTCCAATGATGGTTATAATATCGGAGGCTACTTAATTTTCCCGACAATAAATTTAATGCTTATATCTAGCGAAATCAAAGAAGCAAAATATCTATATGATAAAGAATTAGCAAATGCTAAAAACACCCAAAATACAATATACTTAGAAATCCAAAATGCTTATTTAAAATTAGAAGAATTGCGAAATCAAATACCATATACAATCATTCAAGTAAAGCAAGCAAAAGAAAATTATGAATTGTCGTTTGGACGATATAAAGTTGGGGAGGGTTCTCCAACAGAATTGAAAGATGCTGAAAATACCTATGAACAAGCACAACTTGCTTATTATAACGCTCTATATCGCTATAATTCAGCAGTTGCAGAGTTAGAAAAATCGGTTGGGAAAAACCTTAATTATGAGCAAGATTGTTTAAGGTTTAAGAACTAGTTTACAAAAGTTAATATTATCTTTCAAAAAAGTCAATTTTTTCTCAAGTATTTACTTTATATATATGTAAGATATAAATCAAAGAGAAGAGAGAAAAAGAAAATGGTATCAACATCAGGACAAGCTTTTGGAACAATGGTTAAGCCTTCAAGAAAATCAAGAGTTGCAAAAGAATTTAAATATTTAGAAAATCACGACAGAAGGATGAGATTCAATAACTCTCAAGACCCAATCTACTATGTATTTGATTGTATTGAAAATAGGCCAATACAAGTATTGGCTAAGGAATTTGTAAAAGATTCTTTCTTCGAAGCTATAAATTTTGTATCAAAAGTTGTTGGATAATCAATAGGAATAAAGAGAAAAGAAATATTAGGAATAAGGATAGGAAACATAAATAAAGCACTCAATGAATGAGTGCTTTTTATTTTATTAAAATAGAATTGTTTGAGGGTAAAACTCTTCAACATATGTTGTCCAGTCCTTTACAGGGAAAAATCCAATAGAAAATTCTGCCGTATTTTCTCCTAATTGTTGAGCTCCAGGAACATCAAGAGGTGGGCCAGCAGGAGTTGTTCTTGCTGGATTTTTCGGATTTGAAATTATCCCAATACTTCTCAACAACGTAACAGCTAATGTGTTTTTTGATACCTCATATTCTGTTAAGCCATGTGTAATTATCCCTAGCCCATTTGCCCAAACAAATCTTTGCATAGGTGCGGTATTAGTCCAAGCTTCTTGACCTTTTTCTTGTGGAAGATTTTCTCTTAAATTATAGTTTGAATCAAACTTTCTTTTTACAAGTAAATTCATATCTTCAGAATAAGTTTCAGTTACTTTTTTCGGAAGGTTAAATCTGACTTGCCAAAGCCTATTAGTCAAAAGATTAGGATATTTAATTTTGAAATTAAGCAATTTGGATTTCTTATTTACGAATACATCAACATTGAAAAATGATGTTGTAATACGTATTCCGCATCTTAATGGCCCATCCATAATCATTTTGACTGATTTTATCTTCGCAACTTCACCAGAATCTTTAATATCTGGAGCATAATTATATGTATCGCCAAGATCTTTATAACGAACAAATTCAATTAAGTTCTTGTAACAAGTTGCTTTATCAAAAATGTTTATTTGACCGTCAACAACTTCAATTCTTATATTTTTGTTAAATACCTCAAAATTATCAACAAACACATCCTTTGTAGTTTTGTTGTCAGGGTTAAATTCTTTTAATAATGTATATAAAGTTGTATAATCCTCTGTTACAGGGATTTTTGATGTGTCATATAAAAGTTTTGCAGGAAAACCTCTACGTTGAGAAATAACCTGAGTTCCTTCCTCTATATAATCTCTTTCAATTTCTAAAAGCTTGTATTTATCAGGGTATTTAAAGCTCATAGACAAATTATCTGGTTGTGGTGTACGAATTTCCTCAATTATGGTATTTGCAATCTGAAGAATTTTGTTATATCTCGTTATATTCTCAGAATGTACCGAATCTAAAGAACAACCACAAATACTATCGTGAGCTTGATTTTGAAGTAGTAATTTATATGCGTATTCAATTGAATTTGCGTAAGCATTACCAAAATTCATCTGCAATTTATTTGCTAAATCAAGTTTATATGAACATTCAGTGTTCATTTGTTTTAATTTAGTTCTAGCAGAATACGCTCCTTGCAAAATAAAGGTTTGAGAATTATCTCTAAGTTCTTCATTATATTTGACCTTAAATTTAACTTTCTCAAAATAGTCAAATGGAGAACCTAAAATAATTTCATAATCATCTAAATATTGATTAACTAGATTAATTTGAGATGCAATATCCTCTGGTACACCTAAATGATCTGCCCCAATAGGAAGAAGCAAGGTGTCTCCAGATTTTTCAGCAATCATATCAAGATTCTTTTTAATAAATTCGGCTTTATCCTCTATAAATTTGTCAGAAGAAAAAATATCCATAAAATAACCTCTAACAAGGTTAACAGTGTTTACCCCATTAAAAATAAATTCAGATGGTAAATTTTCTGGACATCCTCGCCAAACAATAGCTTTATCAATACCATAATCTTTTAAAATCACAGGAATATTTTTGCTATGACCAAATGTATCCGCAAAGTAACCGATAAAATCTTCACAACCGAAATCTTTTGCAATTTTCAAACCTATGTCTAGGTTTTTCATAAAACAAATCCCGTCAGTCAAAAATTCATCAACTAAACAATAAAAAGGTCCAATAAAAAGTTTTTTATTAGCAACTAAATCTCTAACTAACTGCTCATTTTCAGGACGCATTTCAAGGTAATCAAGAAGTGCCGATACTTGCCCATCAAAATAAAAAGATGGAATTTTTTCCTCTTGAAGCATATTCAAGACATTGTCAAAGACTCTCAACAGTCTTAACCTAAACACTTCAAACTCTCTATACCATTCTCTATCCCAATGCGTGTGAACATAAGCAATAACTTGCTTTTTAATATTCTTATTTTCATTTTTATTAAATCCAAACATATCTAAATTCTATCATTATTTAATTATGTTGGCTAATTGTTAAGATTGTCTGACTCGATAATTAAATTTTCAATAACATTTTCTACCATATTGAATAAGAGAGGTGAAAATGAAAAATTTATTTTTAATTTGTCTTTTAATTTGTTCTATATACGCAGGTTTTCAATCCGTTGAGGCTTATACAATTAAACAAGTTCAAAATTCAAACTATGATTATTACAATAACAATATTTATGAGAATGATTTAACAAGAGTAGAAAAATATCTATTCAGGCAAACTTTCAAACAAGAAAATAATTTTTCACGTTTGAATAGAATTGAACGAGAACTTTTTAATCAAAATTATCCATCAATGACGATTAGTCAAAGAATGAATAATGTTTTAGCAAATTATAGAGAAAATGATTATTACAATGGCTCTTATTCATCTTCGAACTCATATTACCCACGAACATCTATCAAAAACAAAATTATGAATAATTTGATAGGACAACCAACAGGAATGACTCCATCCATATTAAGTTCTCCATATATAAATAGGTTTGGTCCTTCATACAATAGAGGGTACTATGGAACTAACGGTTGGGGGTACCATAACTCCTACCAACCAACAATGACAGGTGCTGGAATTCATATTTTAGATTAATTTAATGTAAAAATTATATTAAGGGATTAGAAAAGTGTTATTTTGATGATACCATATATATTGTAGTTATTTTAAGGAGAGATACAATATGTGTGGTATTGTTGGATATATAGGAAATAAGCCAGCTGTAGATATTTTATTAGACGGCTTAGAACAATTAGAATATAGAGGGTACGATTCATCTGGTATTGCTGTAAAATGTCCAGAGGAAATTAAAGTTTATAAAGCAGAAGGGAAACTTAAAAATCTTAGAGAAGAATTAGCTCCTCATGCTTACGAAATTTCAAAATCTACTTTAGGTATTGGGCATATCAGATGGGCTACTCACGGAGCTCCAACAGTTGTTAATGCCCATCCGCATACTTGTGGTTGTGGAAAATTAGTAGTAGTTCACAATGGTATTATTGAAAATTATAAAGAACTTAAAGCTGAATTGGAAGCTAAAGGCTGTAAATTCAGATCTCAAACAGATACAGAAACTGTTGCTCACTTAGTTGCTCTAATTTACGGAGAAGTAAAAGATTTAACTAAGGCCGTTCAAATGGCAACAAAGAGATTAGAAGGGGCATATGCTCTTTGTATTATGCACAATGATGAACCTAACAAACTTGTTGCAACAAAAAGAAATGCTCCATTAGTTGTTGGAGTTGGAGAAAACGAATACTATGTTGCTTCTGATGTTCCTGCAATCATTAAACATACAAATAAAGCAATTTATATCAAAGATAATCAAGTTGTAACATTGACTCCTAATTCATTGAAATTAGAAGATGAATTTGGAGGAGAAATTATTCCTAAAGTTGAAGTTTTACCTTGGGAACCAGTTGCTCTTAGTAAAATGGGCTTCAAACACTTCATGCTAAAAGAAATTCACGAACAACCTGATGTAATTAGAAATATCCTTATTGGAAAACTTCATACTTCTGATTCCCCAATTGTTCTTGATGAAGTAAAATTAACTAAGGAACACTTGAGAAAATTAAATAGAATACAAGTTATCGCTTGTGGAACATCTCTTCATGCTGCAATGGTTGGGAAATATATTATTGAAAGTTTTTGTGGTATTCCTGTTGATGTTGAAGCGTCAAGTGAGTATATTTACAGAAAAACTGTTACAGATGAACATACTTTGGTTATTGGGGTTTCTCAATCTGGTGAAACTGCTGATACATTGACAGCAATTAAACAAGCAAAATCAAAGGGTTCACACGTTTTAATTATTACAAATAGACCAGATAGTACAATGGCAAGAGAAGCTGACAGTTTAATTCCTGTAAGTGCGGGTATTGAAGTATCTGTTGCAGCAACAAAATCTTATATTGCACAATTAACATCATTCTATTTATTAGCTTTATATATGGCAGAAATTAAAGAATCAATGCCTACAAAAGAATTAAATGATATCAAAGCCGAAATGCTTGTTCTTCCTCAAAAAATTGAACAAATTTTAGCTCACAAAGAAGGAATTCAAGCTTGTGCAAGAAAATATGCAAACACTAGAGATTTCATCTATATTGCAAGAGGAATAAATTATCCAACAGCTCTTGAAGGAGCTTTAAAGTTAAAGGAAATTAGTTACATCAATGCAACAGGTTATCCAGCAGGAGAACTTAAACATGGACCAATTGCAATGCTTGATGAAACAATGCCTGTATTATCAATATTAATGCAAGGTTCAGTATTTGAAAAATTGTTATCAAATAGTGAAGAAGCGAAAGCTAGAAACGCTAGAATGGTTGCTCTTACAAATTCTTCTGATCCTAAATTAGATGATTTATTTGATTACATAATCAAAGTACCTGAAGTTCACGAATTCTTATCACCAATTATTGCAACAATCCCTCTACAATTGATTGCATATTACATTGCAGAATTCTTAGGAAAAGATGTTGACCAACCTAGAAACTTGGCAAAATCAGTAACGGTTGAATAAAATGACAAAAATTTTATCTGAAATAACATATATTGATAAGAAAGAACATTTATCAACTGATTATATTGAACAAAACCTAAGAGCAAAGTATGGAGAGCTTATCAGGTGGGCGATTATTGATATTCAATCAGATAAATTAAAAATATGTTTGACATATGAAAAAAGCGGGAGTTAATTTCCCGCTTTTTTATTATAATTTATTTTAATGCTTAAACAACGATAGAACCTGTCATTTTTTCAATTTTTGCATTATCAACGTATTTTTGTTCAATTCTTCCTTCGTTATATGCGTGTTTTGTTGCTAAACCTGCTAATACACCTAATGTACCGAAGGCTACTGCGGCAATTGTACCAACTTTACCGTACTTAGAAGCTTTACCAGCAATTGTTGTACCGTATTTTTCTAAAGCCGTACCAAATTTTATTGGTTTAAATTTGTTTAATAATTTTCCGAAACCTGAAACAACTTTACCTGCGGATTTCATTGCAGTTACACCAATTTGAGGTTTTTTATAAACTAAAATTCCAGCACCAACACCTGCTGTAGCAACTGTTGAAGCTAATAAATCATATTTTACATCATTCTTAAAATGAGAAGCCGCACATTTTGATTTATTAACAATTGAGCCTTTATCATCTTTTCTTAGCGAGTGATGATACATTTGTTGTGCAATTGAAATTGCCATACTTAAAACCGCCTTTCTACCATAATAAATTTACCTACACGTATATATAAAGTGTTTTTATTTGATAGAATTTACTTATTTTTCTAATAAAAAATTGTAACCCAGTTATAATAAGTCTTTTGAACATTTACATAACTTAATAATCACCAATTTCAATAGCATTAACTGGGCAACTTAAAGCAGCATCAATACATAAGTCTTCAGTTTTTTCAATATTATCAGAATTTACTATCGCATTAACTCCAATAATGTCAAAAACTTCGGGGTTGATAATTGCACATGCTCCACATCCTACACAACTATCTAAAATTCGTACATTCATAATAAAATATCCTCCATCTTGTACAAAGACATTATGGAGGATATTTTGTATTTATTTATTAGCAATTATTCTAATTTTGAGTACTAATCTTCATTTGATATAATTTGAGCTCCGTGTTGCTCTACATTCATTGTCTTAATATCACATTTGATATTTTGTTCAGCCCAAGTATCTTTAACAATACTCTTAATTTTATCTAAATCTCCACCTTTTTGAGAAATTACAAGGATTGAAGATCCTGCCCCACTTATTACACAACCTAAAACACATTCTAAATGACGTAGATTTTCAATTATCTTATCTAAACCTTGCATTAATTTCATTCTATAAGGCTGGTGCAATTTATCATGCAACGCAATCTTCATAAGCTCGGAATCTTTAGTGTGAACAGCTTGTACAAACATTGCAAGTCTTTGAGCATTGAAAATTGCATCTTTCATCGGTACTTCTTTAGGAAGTACTGATCTTGCAATATCAGTCGATAATTCAAAATCTGGGGTGCAAACTGTTATAGCCCATTCCGTAGGCCATTCTAATTTTCTATATAAAACAGTTCCATCCTCTTCTTGAGATGAGATTACCAATCCCCCAACAATTGCAGGTGTAATATTATCTGGATGTCCTTCTATTTCACAAGCAATTGATAACAATGCAACTTCATCCGCTGGTCTGCCAAGAAGTTCATTTGCAGCAATTAAAGCACCTACAACAACAGATGCACTACTACCTAAGCCTCTTGCAACTGGAATATTTGAATGAATATTTATCTTTAATTCGCTTGGAGTTTGTCCAATTGAATTATATAATAATTCAACCGCTTTATAAACTAAACTATTTTCGTCTAAAGGTATATGTTCCAACGACAACTCGTCAATAGCGGGGCTCTCAGGGATAACATTGATTTCAACCCCTGTGCCTGGTAAAACTGTTTCTTCAATAGTAATTGTATTATATAATGGCAATGCCATCCCTAAACAATCAAATCCTGGTCCTAAGTTAGCTGAAGTTGCAGGAACTTTTACACTAATTTTCATAATCTTAATCTACCTTTACCTTTCAGTTTCATTATAGCAAAAACAGCCTAAAATAGTAGTTTTATAAGATTTATAAAGAATTTGTAACATTTAATAATACCCTGTATAATAAGGCTATGTACGAGTTTCATCCATATTTTACAAATGACGGGTCGGTAGGGCTGTATAGTACTGACTTTAATGATATATACCACAGTGCAACAGGGGCATTAACAGAAGCTTATGAGAAATTTATTTTCCCTGTGGATTTTAATAATCTTTTGCAAAAAGATAAAATTAAAGTTTTAGATATTTGCTACGGAATTGGTTATAACTCAAAAAGTTTTTTAAATTTTATTTTTGAAAATTATTGTCAGAAAAATTTTTCGAAAAAATATTCACTTACAAAGTATTATATCGACAAGATACATACTAATAATATTTTACAAGCATTGTTGAATAATTTTATTTATAAGAATAATATATATAACGAGCAGATATATACTAATAATATTTTTGATAAAATTTCTATTACTGCAATTGATAATGATAAAATTTTATCTTATATTTCTCCTTTTATAAAAACTGGAGTGAGAAATTTTAAAAATGTAAATATTGATTTTAAATATAATGCAATTGACAAGTTTATAAATAACAAGGATAAAATTTCTCATCCAAAAATTAATGAATTAATAAATTATTTGATATTCGAAAAAATCAGAGAAAATTCAAATGATTTTACTCAAAATGAAGAGTTAAATCAGGTTATCAATAATCCGACTTTTTCTCAATATTTTGATTCAAATATTAAGGGCATTTACAAAAGTTATCGATATAAACCGTATAAGAATAACCCTACAAGGGATTATCTTGCTAATTTACATAATATATATTATAGGTATCTTTCTAAACGCTATAAAAAGAGGTTAAAAAGGTATCAGTTACAGGATATTAATTTTAAGCTAAAAAATGATGATGCGAGAAAAGTTATTTTAGAAGATTATAATTTATATAATTTGATATTTTTGGATGCTTTTACGCCTTCAAAATGTCCTTGTTTGTGGTCGTATGAATTTTTCAAACTTTTAAATGAACATTTGGAAGAGGATGGATTAATTTTAACGTATTCAACATCAGCATCAATTCGAGCAGCGATGGTTGAGGCGGGTTTTGAAATTGGCAATATTTATAATGAACGTTTAAATAAATTTACAGGAACTGTTGCTGCAAAAAACAAGAGCCAAATAAAATATCCCCTCTCAGAATACGATTTAGGACTATTAAAAACTAAAGCAGGTATATTTTATCGTGACGAGAATTTAAGCAGTCTTAATGAGGCTATAAATGAAGCTCGAAAAATCGAAGTTGAAAATAGTAATCGAATTTCTAGTTCTCATTATAAAAAAATCTGTAACTAAAGCCTTTAAGATTATTAGTATATAACTCGTCGATACATTAACTATGATTATTTTAATTTTCAATTTTTTTTAAAGAAATTTCATAGCCTAAAAGATTTGCGAAAAATTCAACATCATTAAAGTCCAATGAACCTTTTCGCATCTTATGTGAGAGTCCATCCATAGTATATTTTTTGTCGCTATTTTCTGTCGCTAATTTTGCAAGCTGTGTTAGAGTCATACATTCTTTAGCTAATAATATTTTCACGAACTCTCGTACTGACATAAAGCCTCCCAAAATAGATTTATATGTCTAATTATTGTTTATATTGACATGTTTCGGCAAATGCTTTATCATAATAGAGTTATATATCTATAAACCATGTTATCATTCAATAATTACTTAACAATTGACTAAGGGGAGAATAAATGAAAAAAGCTTTTACACTTACGGAGGTTCTGATTACACTAGGAATAATCGGAGTTATATCGGCAATAACAATTCCCTCGTTGCTTACTAAAGTACGATATGTAAGAGATTCCGCGAGTTTAAAAGAAGATTTTTCAATTTTAAAACAAATGATGCTATCCGCTAATGATGATGGTGCTATGGGTGAAATTGTAGTTGATAATAACATGGATGAAATGAAAAAATGGTTTAATACGTATTTTTTGCCCTACATAAAAGTTGTAAATGTTTGTTATGGGACTTCTGGTTGTTTTGCTAGCAAAATAAAAACATCAAATGGTTCAATTATGACATCAAATATCCCTTGTGGATGGAAATCTTTAGCATTTACTCTAAATAATGGTAGTTATGTATGCATGGATGATTTTGCAGATAGGAGGTTTGGAGTTATACCAAACGGTCAGACGATAGGGATTTTAGTAGATATAAATGGTGATAAAAATCCTAATCAATTAGGAAAAGACATTTTTGCATTCGTCTTTAAAGATGAAAGTTTAGTTCCTGGGGGATATGATATGACACAATCTCAAATTGATGCAAATTGCTCTGAAAAATGTTCTTCTGGACCTTATTGCGGGACATACTGTACACAAAAAGCCGTTCAAAATGGATATAAATTACCTCTTTACGGTAAATAAATATTAATTTCTTTCATTTAAAGTCAAATACAAATATAATGTATTATTATGAATAAATTTTATGATGTAATAATTATTGGTGGAGGTACTGCTGGCTGTGCAACAGCTTATATTGCGGGGAAATTAGGACTAAAAGTTCTTCTTATAGAAAAAGGAATTCACTTAGGCGGTACAATGACATCTGGTTTAGTTGTTCCAGTTATGAAGTCAGGAAATCATCAAATAAACACGGATTTTTATAATATTTTAGTTGATGAGATGCACAAGGTTGGCGGACAAATCACTTATCAAGATAATTCTGGATGGTTTAACCCAGAACTAATGAAAATAGTCCTTGATAAGATGATGAAAGATGTTTCAGTTGACGTTAGGTATAATGCAGAAGTAAAAGATGTTAAAACTGAAGGCAAGTATGTCTTATCGTTAGAAACTAATAAAGAAATATTATCTGTATATAACGAAGAGGTAGATACAGATAATAATAGTATTGAAAGATATAAACCGTTATCAGTATATATCGGAGCGAAGTACTTTGTAGATGCAACAGGAAATTGCGATTTTTCAAATAATATTAATTGCAAATTTTTAGAAATGAAATCTGAATATCAACCAATGAGCTTACGTTTTTTAATGAGCGGAATTGCCATAGAAAAATTTGGAAAGTGGCTTCTAGAGAAGGATACAGATAGAAATGTAACAACCGTTGAAAATATTGACGGAGTAACACATTTATCTACGGCATACACTTGGGATACTGATAAGCAGTGGGCGTTAGCACCATTTTTTGATAAAGCAGTAAAGGAAGGACTTCTAAAAGACTCTGATAGAAACTATTTTCAAGTATTCACAGTTGCTGGAATGCCTAGTACGATTGCGTTTAACTGCCCAAGAATACCAGAAAACTTAAATCCAAACCTCGTTAAAGACACTTCAAAAGCCTTAATTGAAGGCAGAGAAGCTATTTATAGGCTTTCATTGTTTTGCAAAAAATATTTTCCAGGATTTGAAAATGCTTATATATCGAATATTGCAGACTTTCTTGGGGTAAGGGTTTCAAATAGACTAAAAGGCAAATATGTCTATACAATTGATGATTTAAAATCTGGAAAAAAGTTCGAGCATCCTGCACTAATCTCAAATTATCCTGTTGATGTTCATAACAAATCTAAAAACACATCAACACTTGAAAAAACAGGTGAATATCAACTTCCAATTGAAAGTTTGATGAGTTATGACTATGACAATTTATTTGTTGTAGGACGTGGAATTTCCGCTGACTACATGGCTCAAGGAGCATTAAGAGTCCAAGCAAGCTGTTTTTCAATGGGAGAAGCTGTTGCAAAATACATCAAAAACCAACTATCTTAACAAGGTTTTGAAACTCTTTTACATAAAATACTCATAGCGGTCAATAATGGGTCTATTGTCGGCGAATAAGGAGGAGAATAGGTTAAGTCATTCCTTTTGAATTCTTGGACTGTTAAATGACCTAATAATGCCGTAGCAAGAGCATTAATTCTTTTATCTGCTCCAATAGATCCGACGGCTTGTCCTCCCAATAACAAACCTGTAAATTTATCAGCCATTACTTTCAATGTAATTTCACCAACATCAGGCATATATGCGACTTTATCAGTCTTTGAAACGACAGCGAAAACAGGGGAATATCCAGCTTCTAAGGCTTGTGATTCTGTTAATCCTGTCATTGACATTGTTGTATTCAAGCATCGTGTAACTGAAGACCCTAAAACACCTTCAAATTCAGTATCAATTCCTGCGGCGTTTAATGCGGCACACTCGCCCTCTTTATTTGCAGTTGAACCAAGTGGAACCCAGACATATTTTCCACTAATTAAGTGTTTTTCCTCACAACAATCACCACAAGCATATATGTTTTTTATTGAAGTTTCCATGTGCTTATTTACATGTATTGCTCCAGTTTCGCCAATAACTATCCCTGCATCTCTTACTATTTCTGAATTTGGTTTTACCCCAACGGATAAAATAACCATATCAGTCGGAATATACTTTCCTGAAAGGGTTTTAACTCCAGTCGCAAAACCGTTTTCTCCTAATATATCTGTAACAATTTCACTTTTATGAAATTGAAAAGTTCCATCATTGTAATTATTCAAGCGTTGCTCAATAAGTTCAGACATATCACTATCAAATGAGGGCATTAGTCTATCATTTTTTTCAATTATATCAACAAATAAACCATTTTTAACAAAAGCTTCAAGTAGTTCTATCCCAATAAAACCACTCCCAACAATGACTGCCCTTTTTGAATTTCGCATTCTTTCTCGAATCACAATTCCGTCTTCTATTTTTCGCAAAGTATAGACATTTTTATAATCTTTTACTCCTGCTATATTAGGAATAATCGGTCGAGCTCCAGTTGCGATAATCAGTTTGTCATAATTTACGAGAAAAGCATTTTTTTTATTACAAACTAATACTTGTTGTTGTACAGGAAGTATTTTTTCAACCTTAGATTCCAAATAAACCTCTATACCTGAAGCATTAAATTCTTCAACTGAACGAACCAATAACGAAGTATAGTCGGCGAAATTACCTTCTATATAATAAGGTAAACCACAAGCGGAATATGACACATGTGTATCATCAGTATAGATACTTACATCCGAGTTGGGTAAAAGTCTTTTAATTTTAGCTGCAGCCTTTGCACCCGCGGCAACTCCACCGATTATAACAATTTTCATAGTTATAATCTAATTGAATACAAAAAAATTTTCATTACACAATCGACTAATTTGTACTATATGTGTTCAAAATAACAGTTTTCATAAATTCGCAATAAGCATCTTTATCGTTATCAATATCTTCTGCTTTTTTAATTAAATCTTTAAGCTCTACAATTATTTGCTTTCTTATAAGGTCTTCATACATGAAATACACACCCCGTTGTTATCTATTACAAATAACTAAACGGAATATTTTCTATAAAACTTTAATAAATTAAGTCAAATATTAAGAAATATAAAAGCTGGATTAAACCAGCTTTTAAAACAATTATTTTTGATATTCACTATATTCTTTAGCAACTTCTCGCCATTCATCTTCCAACACACTGTAAGCGTGGCTCCAGAATTTTTCTATTGCATATGTTTCACGCTCTTCTTTATGAAGAATATGAACAACAACATCGCCATAATCAAGTAAATTCCAACGATTTTTAACATCATTCTCTTGTCTTATTGGCAATCTTGAAAACACAGTTTTTACTTTATCTTTAACCGTTTCCATCAAAGCTTTTACTTGTGGAGTTGAATCCCCTGTTGCTATAACAAAATAATCTGCAAGTGATGAAACATTACTAATATTCAAAATAGTAATATCTTTCGCCAGTTTATCATCTAAAAATTGTGCAACTGCACACGCAAATTTATGTGAATCAATTTCGCTCATTATTAACCTTTCTAATTTTCCATCATATCAACACGGCGTTGATGCCTACCACCTTCAAACTTTGATTCTAACCATATATCAACAATATCCATTGCCAAATTTATACCGATTACACGCTCTCCAAGGCAAAGAACATTGGAATTGTTATGAGCTCTAGAGGCTCTAGCAGAGAATGTATCTCCACATAAAGCTGCTCGAATACCCTTAACCTTATTAGCTACAATAGACATACCAATACCTGTTCCACAAATCAATATACCTCTGTCGGCCTCGTCTGTTGTAATCTTTGTAGTTACAGCCCTTGCTATGACTGGATAATCACAAGAATCAGTAGAATACGTTCCTACATCAACACATTCGTACCCTTTTTCCTTTAAATGACTAACAATTTGTTCTTTATATTCGTAACCACCATGGTCAGAACCGATTGCAATTCTTAAATTTTCCACTTATAACATCTCCTTTAAAATATTATAGATATGTCATAATCATTCTATCGTTTATATTTGTAAAAGTAAAGTCAAGAACAAATCTTTACAACAAAATAGAGGCATAGTGCCTCTATAAAATGGAGTTTAATATCTCTATAAATTTTATTATGAACCACTTACTAACTGCATTGCCTGTTGTAATAAATCTTTATTTGAAGAAATTAGCTTATTTACAACTTCCATTTGCATTTTAGCCATTTGGTAATATGAAATATTACCTTTAAAATCAGCATTTGATAATTCGATTAAACCTGAACGAATTTCGCCACAACCTAAAACTGGTTTACCAGATTCTTCTGTTTCTAAAAATAAACCGTCTTTGTATTCATATAGTCCAGCCGCATTATGGAAATTACGAGTAGTTATACGATACAATGGAACAACTTTTTTCCCATTTTCTGCTTTACCTACAATGGTTCCATCATTTTTAATCTCGTATTCGTCATATTTCCCAAGATATTTGCCATTATTTGGATCAATCCACATTTTAATACTTGTAGTAGGAACATCTAAAGCCCCACCTTTTAAAGACGTTTGTTGGTACAAATCAGCACTGATAGTTTTAGTACCTTGCATGATTTCACCTTTGTCATTTAAAATATAACCTTGAACAGTGTTACCATTTTTTGCACGATAAACACCCTCTCCATCAAAAGTAAATTCACCTAAACGGGTATATACACTCTTGCCATCTGGAGTTTTAGTTAAGAAAAATCCTTTACCTTCTAAAAATACGTTATCCTTAGAAGTTCCTGGAGTTGATTTACCTTGCCCCATGTTTTTTGCATAATCATCACTTATTGTGCCTCCAAGAAAAGTCTTAAAATTTACTTGCTTTTCTTTAAAACCTGGAGTATAAACATTTGTCATGTTATCAGTAATTACATCAATCCAGTTTACTGTTGCATATTGTGTATTTATTGCGGTTATAAAAGCATCATTCATCTTTTATTACTCTCCTTGTTGTTGCTTATTACGTCTTCTTTCATTTTGCTGTTTGCTACTATTTGAATATGATAAATCAGAATATGGCAAATCATTTTCTCTAAAAGTAGCTTTTAATGATTCTATATTATTTCTCAAATACTGTTCAACAGCCTTATCTCCTGGGATAAAACGAGCTGATAATGCCCCGTCTTGTCCAATTCTCAAAATTACAGATACATTCTGATCAAAATCAATTCTTAATGGCTGATTTGTTTCACGGGCATTGCTTAATGCGTTTAATAAAGTTTGAGAAATTTTAGCATTTTGAGCAACTTCAGCAAAATCTCCACCATTTGCAATCATGTTTTGTGCTTGCAGTGCAATATTTTGTCCAGAAACACCTTCTGATTTAGTTAAATTTATGAAAAATTGTGCATCATTTTGAGTTAAGCTAACTTGATTAGTATTATCAGAACCAAAAGAGAATATGCTACTAGCAGCTTGGACTTCAGAGGTTCCACTCACTTGTGCTAAACCATTTTGAGCCATCATTTGCATAATATTACTAGAAAGCATATTATTAGCATCATTTAAAGACAAAGAACCATATTGGCTATAATCTGCATTCCCATTCAATGTCAAATTATCGTCATCTTCCTTTGTATCTTTTTTATTTGTTTCTGAAGTTTGTGTTTTATCGACATCTTTTGATTTTGTTTCTTCAACTTTTGAATCTTTTTTGTCCTCCTTTGAAGAAACTTTGTCCATTTCATCTTTAAAAGAAGAATCAGTTGAAGTTTTTTTAGCACTATCAGAATTGGAAGCACTTGAAACTTGAGCTGATGAAGTTGTACTACTAACTGTTGATGAAGATGATGTTGCTTCGATACCCATTGTTAATTACCTTCTATTTTTCTTAACTGATTTAATATGTCTTTTTCTTCTTCCTCGGCTCTTTCTTGACTTTGTTTGAAAAATCTAGTAACACCGAGTTCTGAAAACTGTTTTAACTCTGCAGCTTTTTCTTCTTTGAGATAAGCTTCTTTGTTTTTTTCTTTGTGCTTTTCAAGCACCTTGACAGCCTGTTCACATTTTACAAGTTTTTCAACTTCTATATCTAGCTTATGTTGAACATCTTGCCTTATTTGCTCCAATTGTTCTGCCTTTTCCCACAGATGCTGAAGAAAATTATCATAAGCTTCATACATCATAGGATCAGCTGAACGCATTCCTGCTTTTGTGTCCAAAATATCTTGATTATTCTTCTTGATATTTTGTTCCGCTTCAAATACAGCTTGTTGTGCTTTTTGAACCTTCATTCGCTGCTCTTCTTTTTGGTTAATTCTAAAATCCAAAACTTTTTGCAATCTGTATCTGAATGGCATGTCTGTACTCTTTCTCAATATATTATGCTGGATTTTACAAGAGTAATAAACATCTAAACGTATGATATTGTTATAATGAAATATTTAAAAAAGTCAATAATAAAGCCTCCAAGAAAACTCTTAGAGGCTTTATTTTAAGTAATCGTTGAAAAAAACTTATTATTCTTCAGTTGACTCTTGTGCAGGTTCAGCAGAAGCTTCATGAACTGACAACGCAATTCTTTTATCAGCAGGATTAAATTTAATTATATAAGTACTAATTTTATCTCCGACTTGAAGAATTGATTTTGATTCATTTTGATAATCAACAACTTCATTGTGAGGCAATAAAGCTTCAACACCAGGGAATACTTCAACAAAAGCTCCAAAATGTTTTAGTCTTGTAACAGTACCTTCAACTTTGTCACCTTCTTTGATTTGTTTTTCAGCTTCAATCCATGGATCTGGTTCAAGATTTTTCAAGCTTAATGATACTCTTTGCTTGTCATGGTCAACAGAGATAACTTCAACATCAATTTTATCTCCAACATTCAAAATATCAGTTGGATGGTCAATCCATCTCCAAGATAATTGAGAAAGAGGAAGTAAGCCATCAATACCACCTAAATCAATGAATGCACCGAAATCAGTAATTCTAACAACTTCGCCTTTAACAACTTGTCCTGCTTCAATTTGAGAGAAAATATTTTTTCTAGTTTCTTCTGCAGAATCTTCATAAACTTTTTTATTAGAAAGAATGAAGTTATTTTGTTGTGCATCTAAAGTTAAAATCTTAAGTTCTAATTTTGAGCCAACTTCAACATCTGCTTCTCTAGTTCTAAGTTGAGAAGAAGGAATAAAACCTCTAACTCCAGAAACTTCAACTAATACACCACCCTTAACAACATTTACAACTGTACCAAGGATAGTTTCATCATCAGCCTTAGCTTTTTCAAGTTCTTTCCAAGCATAAGCAAAGTCAACTTTCTTTTTAGAAAGTAAGAATTTCCCATCTTCGTCTTCTTCTCGAATAATTAAAAATTCGCCTTCTTGACCTTTTTTGAATTTATCTTCAATATTTTCGCCTTTATCAACGGCTTCGTAAGTAGGAATTACAGCTGTTGTTTTAGCTCCAATGTCAACCATTACACCTTGACTATCGAATCCACACACTGTTCCTTTTACTAAATCACCTTTTTGAAACTTGTAATCATACTTATCCAACAAAGCTTCAAAATCCATTGTTTCCTTTTTTGTAACCATAACTACTCCATTGTCAAATAGACACTAATATATTAAATACACGTACATACTAGCAAATTTTTTGCAATATGTAAAGGATTGTAAAATTTACTTAATATTTTCGCTTTCTTTCATCATTGAAGAAACAGCTTTCATGGCTTTAGAAAATTGTTTTTCTACAAAATCAATAGGACCTCTTGCCCCAGTTGCACCAGAAAGAAGCCATTCATCACCAGATTTTGTTTCATGCAAACATTTGAAAGAATTTTCATTAACATCTATTCTAACTCTTTCACAAGGGTTAATGTTAAACTGATATTTAGAATTAACTCTTGGAAATTTAGTAACTACATTTAATCCGTTTAATTTCATATTATTCTCCTTTTACTACTGTTACTATAAAAATCCTAAAGAATAATTTTGCGGTTAAAAAGAGAGGTTCTTAACAAAAGTTAAAAACCTCTCAAAATCATTATAAATTAAACTTAAGCTTTCAACGAATCAATCAATTCGTTAATAGCAGACTCTTGAACTGATATTTCTTCAATTCTATCTCTAGTTTGTTTAATCAATTCAGTTGGAGCATTTGCAACAAATTTTGGATTGTTAACTCTACCCTCCAATGATTTTCTTTCATTTTGAAGTTTCCCAAGTTTCTTTTGTTGTCTTGCTATTTCTTCATTGAAATCAATCAAGTTTTCTAAAGGAATAACAATTTTAGAAGCCGAAACAACTGCACTTGCAGACTTTTTAGCTACTGGAATTGAATCGTCAGCATATGAAATATTTTCCACCTTTGCCATACGTTTAATATAACTTTCAATCGCCTCAAAAATTGGCTTTTCTTCTTTAGTTGCTCTAATTTCAATATCAAATTTCAAAGACATTGGAATATTGAAACTTTGTCTAACATTACGCAAGGACTTGATAGTTTCAAATACTAATTCCATTTCTTTTGCTTCTGTTGGGAAAGCTAATTTATCTTCGTAAACTGGATATGGAGCAAGCATAATAGCTTTAACATCTGTTTCCTTTGGTATCAATTGCCATACTCTTTCAGTAATATGAGGCATAATTGGATGAAGTAATCTCAAAGCCATATCAAGAAGATATCTTAGTACCCTTTGAGTATTTAGTTTCAATGCCTCATCTTGTAATTGAATTTTAGCAATTTCAACATACCAATCACAGTATGAATTCCAGAAGAAATCATATAATATATGAGCGGTTTCACCTATTCTATAATTTGCAATGTTATCATTAACTTCCTTTGCTACAGTATTTAATTTATCCAAAATCCATTTATCAGCAATAGTAAGTTTTGAGTAATCTATATCATTATCATCTACTCCATCAAGATTCATCAAAACAAATCTTGATGCATTCCAGATTTTATTAGCAAAATTACGTCCATATTCAAAACGCTCATCACTAATTTTTATATCTTGACCGCCGTAGGTACAAAGAGATGTCATAGTAAATCTCAATGCATCACAACCATACTTGTCAATAATCGTAACAGGATCAATTGTATTTCCCTTAGATTTTGACATTTTTTGACCTTTTTCATCACGTATCAAACCATGAATATAAACTGTGGAAAAAGGAGCTTTACCGGTAAATTCTAAACCCATTGTAATCATTCTTGCAACCCAGAAGAAGATAATATCAAAACCTGTCACAAGAACCGACGTTGGATAGAATTTTTTATAATCATCTGTTTCACTGTTTGGGAAGCCCATTGTTGAAAATGGCCATAATCCAGATGAAAACCAAGTATCCAAACAATCAGAATCTTGAGTATATTTAGATGGATCTGGGTTTTCTTTTGCTACAACCATTTCTCCTGTTTCATTATTATAATATGCAGGAATTTGATGTCCCCACCAAATTTGACGAGAGATACACCAATCTCTAATATTTTCCATCCAGCCAAGATAATTCTTTTCCCAACGTTCTGGAATAAATTTAATTCTACCATCTTTAACAGCTGCAATAGCTTCTTTTGCTAGAGGTTTCATTTTAACAAACCATTGTTCAGAAAGTAATGGCTCAATTGTAGTTCCACAACGTTGACATTTACCAACATTATGCTCATGATCTCTAACACGTAGAAGAGAATGATTATCTTCTAACATTTTAACAATCTGCTTACGAGCTTCATATCTATCTAGACCATGAAGATTTGAAGGAACTTCACCACAAGCTTTCATTTTACCTTCACCATCAATGACCCAAATTGGTTTTAAATTATGGCGTTTACCAACTTCATAATCGTTAGGATCGTGAGCTGGAGTAATTTTAACAGCTCCAGTACCAAATGATTTATCAACATATTCATCTGCAATAATAGGAATTTCTCTTCCTGTCAAAGGAATAACAACAGTTTTTCCAATTAATTCAGAATATTTATGATCAGATGGATGAACTGCAATCGCAACATCACCAAAAATAGTTTCTGGACGAGTTGTAGCAACAATTATAGCTCCAGATTCACCTTTTAGCGGGTAAGAAATTTCCCACATATGTCCTTCTTCAGTAACATATTCAGTTTCAACATCAGAAATTGCACTGTTACATCTTGGACACCAGTTTACAATGTATGAACCTTTATAAATTAAACCTTTTTCATAAAGTCTAACAAATACTTCTTTTACAGCATCAGAACAACCTTTGTCAAAAGTAAATCTTTCTCTTGACCTATCAAAAGATGCTCCTAGACGTTTCATTTGATCGAGGATTCTACCTTTATGGTCATTAGTCCATTCCCAAGTCTTTTCAACAAACTTTTCTCGTCCTAAATCGTGACGAGTTAAACCTTCTTTCGCAAGTTGTCTTTCTACTACGTTTTGAGTAGCAAGACCAGCATGATCTGTACCTGGGACCCATAAAGTTTCAAAACCACTCATACGGTGATAACGGACTAATATATCTTGTAATGTTTCATCCAATGCGTGACCCATATGCAAAACTCCAGTAACATTTGGAGGCGGAATTACAATTGAAAAAGGTTTCTTTGGACTTTTTGCATTTGCTTTAAAAAAGCCGTTTTCTTCCCAAAATTTATAAATATTTTCCTCTGTATCTTTTGCATCGTATACGGTAGGTAAATCTTCAATTTTTATTGCTGCCATAAATAATATCCTCTCTTTACTACGTATGCTTCTAGAATAACACAAACATAATATATAAATTTTGAATATGTTACAAAATATTTATTATGTTGAAATCAGTATATAAATATGGTATACTGAGTAGAGATAGTCGGATTATTATGGAGTTTCGGATGAGAATTTATAATAGGAAAAAAGAGGGATATACAATTGCAGAAATGATGATTGTACTTCTCGTATTAACAGTTATTTTTGCAGCTTTTGCACCTGTCATAACTAAAAGAAGACTTTCTTCTTATAAAAGTGCAAATGCAATATGGAATAAACATAATGAAACAAAAGGGTTTGATGCATATTATACCCCTTCCGACAGAGAATACACTGGGGCATTGTTTTTTGGATTAAAACCAGATAGTCATGGAACTGTTACAACAACACTTAGACCATTTTCAAGAGTAGTAATCCGATCTGGTCCAATAACATCTGCTAACAAATTACAAAGACAAATCCAATTCAGATATGGTCGTTCTGGCGATGCAAATGTACAAAATTATGGAAACTTTGCTGGTTCTTGGTTAATGGATAGACAAAATGTATTGCTAGGTGGAGCGTACCCTAATATTGATAATACACCTGATACAATTACAGCAAGAGATAATGTCGCAATTGGCTACCAATCAATGAATGCAATACAAACATCATTGGGAAATACCGCTTTGGGGTCTTATGCTCTATCAAATAACATTTCAGGGAAATATAATACAGCCATCGGTTATAAGGCAGGCTCCAGTATTACAAAAACATTATACAATACATTTATCGGTGCTGGAGCAGGAGAAAATGCTAGTGGTGAAGATGTCAGCTACAACACTGTAATCGGTTACAGGGCAGGGAGATCCCTTTCAGGTGGTACAAACGTATTTATCGGTTCTAGATCGGGAGAAAATGCAACTTCCGCATCAAGAAATGTTGCGATTGGTTATGAAACATTGCAAGAATCTTCTGGGGAATACAATATTGCAATGGGAGCAGGTGCACTTAAAGAGGCAACTTCAGGTGGTTATAATGTTGCAATTGGATATAATGCTTGTTCAGAAGTAACCACTGGTTTTTATAAAACTTGTATTGGAGCGAATTCTGGACCTCATGCTGGAAGTACCGCTGAAAATTATTTAAATGCTAGAACAGACAAAGTTCAAAGAACATATATTGGGAGCAAACCTAAATCATACTACGGTGGAGATGCTGTTATGGAAATCCACAATGTAGGAGGTCAAAATAATAAACTGGCAAATTCTCCTTCAGTAAAATCTAATACAACAACCGTTATCAATGGTAATTTAATGGTTCGTGGACGCTCATTTTTAACCGTTGGGAACACCTTAATAAATTTTTATGAAGTAAACCCAAAGGGTTGGAGTGATAGTACAGACAATGCATTTGGCTTTTGGGGTGATCATTCTGATTATAAAGTTTCAGGTGATCAATCTTCTTATGCATTTAATAAAAATGGTGTTAACTTGTCATCATCAGATAGACGATTGAAAAATATTGGAACAAAAAGTATTGCAGGCTTAAAAGAGTTAAACCAACTTAAAATTTATGATTATACATTCAAAAATGACAAATCAAAACATTCTCAAATTGGTGTAATGGCTCAAGACTTGCAAAAAGTTTTTCCTAATTCTGTTTTCGAAGGACCAGATGGATATTTGCGAATTCGTTGGGATGAAATGTTTTTTGCTTCTATAAATGCAATTAAAGAAATAGACAAAAAAATTGTTAATCTCGTAAATAGAGCAACAAAAGTTGAAACTCAAATTGCGAAATTAGAACAAGAGAATGTAGAATTAAAAGCTCAGGTTAATGCTTTAAATTCTAGGGTGGAAAAACTTAAACACAAATAACTATTAAGATTACTTTACAATAGATAAGCAGTTGTATTTTGCAACTGCTTAATTTTTCTTATTATATAAATATTAATAATTTGATTTAAATAAGCGTTTGAACTACACTATATAGAAAATGGAGTGCCGGGTTGGAATTAAAAGACTTACCGGCGTACAAAATAAATTAAGGAGATAAAAAATGACATCAAGAAATTTTTTGTTCACTTCTGAATCAGTTACAGAAGGACACCCGGACAAAGTTTGCGACCAAATATCAGATGCAATTTTGGACGAATTTTTGACAAAAGACAGAAGCTCAAGAGTTGCCGCTGAAACTACAGTTACTACAGGTATGGCTCTTGTATGCGGAGAAATAACCGCAGATTGCTATGTTGATATTCCTCAAGTTGTGAGAAATACAATAGAAAATATCGGGTATGTAGGATCTAATGCTGGAGGATTTGATGCTAATACTTGTGCCGTTTTAACAAGTATTGATGAACAATCAACAGATATTGGAAATGGCGTTAATAAAGCTTTTGAATCAAGAGAAGAAAACGCAGCAACTTCATCTGTAGAGACAGAAGAAATAGGTGCAGGAGACCAAGGTATTATGTTTGGTTATGCTTGTAATGAAACACCTGAACTTATGCCGTTACCTATCAGCCTAGCTCACAAGCTATCTTATAGACTTGCTCAAGTTAGAAAAGAAGGATTGGTTAATTACTTAAGACCAGATGGCAAATCTCAAGTTACAGTTGAATATGTAGATGGTAAACCTTCAAGAATTCATACCATCTTGTTATCTACTCAACATAACCCTGAAATCAATGGAATTTCAGACAATCAAAAAGTCCAAGATATTATCAAAGAAGATTTAAAAAATCTTGTAATAAACTTTGTATTTGAAAACGAACAGATTAAACCAGATGAAAATACAATTATATTAATTAACCCATCTGGAAGATTCGTTATCGGTGGACCTCAAGGAGATTCTGGCTTAACAGGTAGAAAAATCATCGTTGACACTTATGGTGGATATTCAAGACACGGTGGCGGAGCTTTTTCTGGAAAAGATCCAACAAAAGTTGACCGTTCAGCAGCTTATGCATCTAGATATGTTGCAAAAAATATTGTTGCGGCAGGTTTAGCTGATAAGTGTGAAATCGAATTAGCTTATGCTATTGGAGTTGCAGAACCACTATCAATCTTTGTAGATACTTTTGGTACTGGAAAAATTTCAGACGATGAAATTTCAAATTTAGTTGCGGAAAACTTTGACCTTACTCCAGCTGGAATCATCAAAAAGTTTGACCTAAGAAACCTCCCAGCTAAAAATGGCGGTAAGTTCTATCAATTATTAGCAGCTTATGGACACATGGGTAGAACTGATATTGATGTACCTTGGGAACATGTTGATAAAGCTGATGAATTAAAAACTAAAGCATGTTCTTGTGGATGCGGTTGTGTATAATTAAACACTCAATAAGAATCAAATATACAACAATAAAACCTCGCTAATATTAGCGAGGTTTTATATTATTAAATAATCATACTATTTATTTTTTTCCAACTCTGTCAACTCTGCCGATAGTGAATTTAATTTTTGCTTAAGCTGAGCATTATCTTTTTTCAAAGTCGCAATTCGAATCTGATCATTTGCAACTCTATTCGCTAATTCTTCAACTTTAAGATTTAAAGTTTTAATAGCATTAATTGCAGCATAGAACATTTCATCCCAGCGAATTTGATAATAACCATTATCATCTTTAGATGCAGCAGTAGGGAATATCCGTTTTAAATCTTGAGCCATAACACCAACGTGCGGCATATTTGAAGAATCTGACTTATATGTATAATTATAAATACTTAATTTTTTAATTTCTTCTAATCCTCCAGAGAATGGAACTCCAACATTCTTTAATCGAATGTCAGATAACAAATTTGGACAACAAGATTCTCCTGACCACGTATGAGCTTCATTTACATCATCAGTAGGATTATTACCCTTCGGCCCACCAGTAATTTCAATATTTAATGAGCGATCATAATATTTACCAACTTGAGGTCCTTCCATACAATCATGCGGCTTCACCTTAGAGCCATCTTGCATTGTATTAGAAGTCCAATCATATGAAATAACTCCAGCATTTTGAAGACTTGGTGTTCCTTTGGAACAAGTACAAGATTTTGCACCTGCATCATATTTGTGATTCCGACATCTACGCCTACATTTAGTTCGAGTGGTATAATTTCGTTCTTGACCATCATACCCACTAAAGACATGGGCACTTTGAAGAAACGATTTCGGTTTCTTTTCTCTAAAAGCGACTAGTGGTGAATACTCTGACATTCGAGAGGTAACAGTGTTCATATAAAATTGACCACGAACAATTAAGTTCCCATTTATAACAACAGAAGAATTTCCAACCTCACGAGATTTCGAATTCCAGTTAGGTATAGTTCCATCAATATTATGAATTTCAAGAACAGAAACACCACCAAGAGAACCCAATTTATTAGCATCCTGAAATAATCCCTTACTCTTATGATATACTGGTCCTCCAATAAACACCCGTTCTTCACTGCCTGAAAGTAAACCCAAACCAGAAGTTCTATTAATTGATCCTGAGTTATAACCAACACAAGTTTTATTTGAACCTGTTACCCCCGAACAAGCTCCATAACCTATAGCAGTATTATAACTGCCAGCACTATTGGTTAAAGCATTACTACCAACAACTGTATTATATGAACCCACATCATTTGCTGAATCATTCCCAACTATAGTATTATATGAACCCACATCATTTGCTGAATCATTCCCAACTATTGTCGAATAACTTCTCCTTGTTCCAGAAGAATTAGCAGAATGACCAATCACAGTAATCTCATTCCCATTAGAAAAACTATTATAACCAATCAAAGTATTGGAATCTGTTCCATATTTAACCCCTGAAAAGGCCCCAATTGCAGTATTATAATTATTACTAGTTAATGACTTTAGCGAATTATTCCCCAGTGCGGTATTCTGAATTCCCGTAGATAGAGAATCTAAAGCCCCAACACCAAAAGCCGCATTATCTTTTGCGGAGTCATCAATGCTTAAATATTGCCCACCAAGGAGGATGTTATTATTACCAGCAAATAGAGCCCCTCTTTCGTTATCATATCTAAACTGGATTTGCTTTTGACGTCTATCAGATAAACCAGAAAGACTTTCTGTAGGTCGAATTACAACTTTTGAATAAAGAGATTTATCAGTACCATCCTTAATAGCTCTTAAAACATCAAGACCACTTACGGGTGTAATACCAATAAAAACCTGTCCCGCGATTGCATGGTTAACTTGATCTGTATAAGCATCATCTTCATCATCATCAGGTACAAAAGACCAAATTTCACTGGAAGAAGCATTCTTATAACGAGCAGTAAATACAGGAGCAAATGCTGCAAGTAAAACCGTAAGAACGGCAAGCATAACCATCAATTCTGATAATGTAAAACCTTTAAATTTATTAAATTTAAACTTCATAATTTACTCCAATTATTTTCTTTCTAATTTTGCAGCTCTTGAATTCAACACCGCAATTTGCTTTTTCATATTCTTTTGTTCTGATTTTATTTGTAAAACATCTTCTTCCATCCTTGTAATAGAAGAGGCTATTTTGACAAGTTTTTTATCTAATGTCTTTATAGAATTAATCATTGCATAAAACATTTCGTCCCAACGAATTCTCAAATATCCATCTTTTCCTTCAGTAACAGAATTTTTGAATATTTTTTGTAAATCTTGAGCCATAACACCAACTTGAGAAGTATTCATTTTATCGGACTTAAAGGTGTAATTATATGGCATCAACGAAACTATCTCAGATAAACCTTCCGTATCTTCAGAGGTAACAAACTTTAATCTTCGATCTGAAAGACGAGGGAAATGCACACAATCTGGATATTTATTCAGAAAAACATTACAATAACCTCGAAAATTCACATAAGAATGAGAATGAGCATCCGCAGGAAATTCTATATACCAAGGAAACCATTGAAACCAACGGGAACCAAAAAATTTCATACACTTATCATCATTCCTTCTAGAAGATGTAATATCACGTGCAACACGTTCAAATTCAACATAGCCAGGTTTTCCATTATCACGAGCTGGATAAAAATTCCCACGAACAACTATATTTGAATTGAACACAACTGTTGGGAAAATAGTTTTACCCTCATCATCAGCAGACTTTTGGTTATAAACTTCAACAACAGATCTTCCGTTAAAGCCTCCTAGAGGTACTCCGCCAAGAAAGACGTGATCATATTTATCGGTTTCAATAGTTGTTGGAGTTAATTTTCCAGCAATCCCTTTCGATCCACCAGAAGTATAACCAATACAAGTCCTTGAACCAGTAGTATTATTTGTAGTAATAGAACTACAAGCCAAATAACCAAGAGCAGTTAAATTATGTATTTTACTAGGTCCTCCAACAAAGGTATCATAACCCAAGATGGTATTATATTGAAAATTCGCATATTCAGGATAATATTGAGATCCCACTAAAAGGTTATCACGATATCCTGTCAGTGAGGAACTGTCAATTTTTGAACCATTACCAACAAGGTAACCTAAAGTAATATTTTTAGATCCATAGAAATCCGGAGAATTTGAGGAGTTAGCACCTACAGAAATATTATACGACGGATTTTCACCATTCGGAGCAATAAAAGAGCCGCTATTTGCTCCAAGATATACGTTAGCCTTAGGTTTTCCACTGCTCTCCTCCCTTAGTGAAGAAAAACCAACAACAGTATTTTCATCAAGTCCGGAATACTTCATCGAATTTGCCCCATAAGCAACATTATTTTTACTAGTAATAGAATGCACACCAAATGAACCTAATCCAGCAATAGTATTCCCAGAATTACCACGATTATTAACAAACTTATCATTATTACTTGCTAAAGAAAGGTTTCCGACGTTATCAAAGAACAAAGAACCTGCATTTACACCATCTCCTGTACCATAACGAAATTGAATTTGGCGTTGCGGATTTCCATCATTTGCTTTTACAGATTTACTAGCATTAATAACAACCTTTGACCTTGGAGATACACTACTCAAAAGAGAAGGCCTAAGCCCTATATAAGCAGTTGAAGACCAGCCTGGCACGCCTGAATCATAGTATATATCCCTATGTTGTTCATCATCATTAACATAGTTCCATATATTCTCCGTTGAAACAGATGCTCCACTACGTCTTTTTGTCATTATTGGAGCAAGTGCTGCAAATAACACCGCAATAACAACCATTACAATAAGTAACTCTGTCAAAGAAAATGCGTGTTTTTTATCTTTCAATCTCATCCTCATAAAACTCCAGTATATACATTTAACATTACTATTATATCATATTTCAAAATAATACTCAATATAAAACAAGACGTGCTTAATATATTTATAATATCTTTTGTTTAGAAGATTACAAAACTTCACAAAAGCTTAGTCATAAAATTTGCATGCTAGTATCTTAATATGAGGCACAGAAATATTAAAAAAATTATTTGTCTTCTAGTAATCATGGGTAATTTCCTTGGGATGCTCGATTCCAGTACTGTTAATCTCGCCTTATATCCTATTGCACAGGGACTTAATATTACACTTACAGAAGTGCAATGGGTGGTAATTGCATATATGCTTGTATTAACAGTGTTCCTCCCATTCTTTGGAAAACTTGGAGATATCTTCCCCAAAAATAAAGTTTATGGCTCAGGTTTTTTGATTTTTGCAATTGGAGCTTTATTAAATTGTATAGCCCCGAATTTTTGTGTATTATTGATATTCAGATGTATTGAAGCCTTAGGAGCATCAATAATGATTGCAAATGGACCTGCTGTTATTGCAACATTATTTAAAGGAGAAAAAAGAGGACAAGCACTTGGTCTAAATGCTTCATTAGTTGCCGTTGGAGGAATGACAGGACCAGCAGTCGGAGGGGCTTTAATAAACTTTTTAGGATGGAGAGCAATCTTTTTACCATCTGTTCCATTAGCTATAATTGGAGCATATCTTGCTTTTAAGTTACTACCAGCCTATGTTAAAAAGAAGAAATTCAAATTCGATTATAGAGGATTTTTCTACTTTACAGTTGCGTTATTTGCATTACTCCTAGCAATTTCTGAAGGTCATGAATGGGGATGGAAATCAATAAAAATAATTTCTCTTGGCGTTTTAACATTGCTTTTCGGCGGACTATTCTACTTTAGAGATAGCAAAATTAATTTTCCTCTTATTAACTTTAAAATGTTCAAGATTAAAACTTTTACCTTCGGAAATATCGCTGTCATGACTTCATATATGACAATGTTTACCAATGGAATATTGTTACCATTATTTTTGCAAGAAATAATGAAATATAACGCATTTTTAACAGGATTATTAATACTGCCGTATTCAATTGCCTCATCCGTAGTAGCACCATTTGCAGGTAGTTATTCAGGAAAGCATGGTAGTAGGCTTCTAACAATTATTGGTCCAAGTATTTATATATTGGCATTAATTATTTTCACATCATTTAACACCAATACACAAATGTGGCAAATTGTCATGGCTTCAATAATTATGGGTATTGGGAATGGATGTTTTCAATCCCCATCAAACAACGCAATTATTACAAGTGTAAGAAAAGAAGAATTAGGTATTGCTAGTGGGATACTTTCACTATCTAGAAATTTAGGAAATATTCTAGGAGTTGCAGTAACAATAACACTATTCGAAAGTTTTAGAAATGGATTACTAACAGATGGAATACAATATACCAAAGCATTTTTAACCTCTTATCATTGGACAATGGGATTTGGCATCTTATTTGGTTTAACTTGTCTTGGTTGTTCATTTTATGCCTACAAAGAAAAAAACTTCAAATAACAAATTCTATTTTTACGGATTTTATAAACTATAAAGATTAATATAATGTAAATATTCTTGAAAAATTAAAATCACTGTTTTATGATATAAGTGTAAAATTTACACTAAACAAAATTATGATTGGCGGTATGTATGACATGTAATGAAAACATAAGAAATATAGCAATTATTGCTCACGTTGACCACGGTAAAACAACACTTGTTGATTGTTTATTAAAACAAGCTGGTGTTTTTAGATCGAATCAACACGTAGAAGAACGTGTACTTGATAGTAATGACCTTGAAAGAGAAAGAGGAATTACAATCCTTTCCAAAAATATTTCTATCAATTACAAAGGAACAAAAATCAATGTTGTTGATACCCCTGGACACGCAGACTTCGGTGGAGAAGTTGAACGTGTTTTAGGTATGGTTGATGGAGCTTTGCTCATTGTTGATGCAGCAGAAGGCCCTATGCCACAAACAAGATTTGTATTGTCAAAAGCATTAGAATTAGGTTTAAAAATTATCGTTGTAATCAACAAAATTGATAAACCAGCAGCTGAACCATTAACAGCACTAGATAAAGTTTTTGATTTATTCACAGAATTAACAGATAGAGAAGACTTAATTGACTTTCCTTTCATTTTTTCAAGCAGCTTGAATGGATTTGCTATTAAAGATTTAGATGATGAAAGAAAAGACATGACCCCTCTTTTAGACTCAATTATTGAAAATATCAAAGCCCCAGAAGGGGACGAAAACGAGCCATTTCAATTCAGAGCAACAACTCTTGATTACAATGAATATGTTGGAAGAATTGTTGTTGGACGTATTGCACATGGTAAAGTTAACTCTCAAGACCAAGTATGCTTAATTCATGCTGATGGCTCTCAAGAAAGAGGAAAAATTGTTAAATTATTTGGATTTAAGGATTTAGGGCGTGTTGAGATTGAATCAGCATCAGCAGGAGATATTGTTGGAATCGCAGGTTTTTCAGATATTCAAATCGGAGAAACAATTTGCGACCCTAACACTCCAAAAGCATTACCTTTAATCAAAGTTGACGAACCAACCTTACAAATGAATTTCTCAGTAAATGACAGTCCATTTGCAGGAACAGAAGGTAAATTTGTTACTTCTCGTCAACTTAGAAAACGTTTATACACAGAACTTGAAAAGAATGTTAGTTTGAGAGTTGAAGATACGGATTCAACTGACTGCTTTAGAGTTTCTGGACGTGGAGAATTGCATTTGAGTATCTTGATTGAAACAATGCGTAGAGAAGGATACGAATTTGCAGTTTCTAAACCAGAAGTAATCTTTAAAGATATTGATGGAGTTCATTCTGAACCATATGAAAACTTAATCATTGACGTTCCAGAAGAATATGCTGGAAGTGCAATTGAAAGACTTGCTGGAAGAAAAGCAGAAATGAAAGATATGCAAACTTCTAAAGGAAGAACAAACTTGACATTCCACATCCCTGCAAGAGGATTGATAGGATTCAGAAGTGAATTTATCAGAATGACAAGAGGTGAAGGTATTATGTACCACACATTCCTTGAATACAGACCTTTCGCAGGCGATATTCCAAGACAACGAAGTGGTTCAATCATCGCTTTTGAACAAGGTGAAGCAATTCCTTACGCTTTAGCTCAATTTGAGGATAGAGGTGTTTTCTTCATAACTCCTAAAACAAAAGTTTACAGAGGCATGATTATTGGAGAATGCAATAGACCTCAAGATATTCAAGTTAACATTTGCAAAACTAAAAAGCTTACAAATATGAGAAGTTCTACTGCTGATGTTATGGTTACACTTCAAGCCCCAAGAATTCTTTCACTTGAAGAAGCTCTTGAGTATATTGGAGATGACGAACTTGTTGAAATTACTCCAGAAAATATCAGATTAAGAAAAGCTGATTTAACAAAGAAAATCTATAACTAATATATAACTATAAACACCAAAAGAGCCTCATAAGAGGCTCTTTTTTCAATTTAAAACTATTTATTCTAAAAATTTCCCTTCAAATAAGTCCATAACCATATTCACATTATCAGAGTGATATGAAGAATCCCCATTTGGAATTTTATGAACTTGAACTGGTTGCGGAGGTTGTTTTTGAGGAATACCAGTTTGAACAGGTTGAGCGACTTTATTTAAGACAGCTGAAGCTTGTGTAGAGATGTTTTCCTCAAGAATTTCTTTAACTTCATTATTTGATACTTCAGGTTTTTCTACTATTAAAGGCTTTTTTGGTGCAGGGGCAGGCTTTTCATCTTCAGCAGAAGACTGCTCTGCTCTAATTGCATCGTCACCAGATTCAGGAGAACGAACAACAATTTTCTTAACTTCGCCTCCAAAAAGCGAATTTGCGGCCTCTACAATTAATGAATGTTTTGAGCCTTCATGACCATATTGTTTTAACCAATTAGGACTTTTAACAGAAATTATAATTTCGTCTTTGGTAATTTTTACTGGCATTGCTTGCTGTTTCAAAATTGAACGAGAAGGAGAACTTGAGATATTCTCCAAGAATTGGACCCAAAGAGCCTTTAGGCTATTTCCAGCAGTTGAGGCTGGCTTTGACATTGGAACTTGTTGATTAAGAACCTCTTCTTCAGAAACAGTTGCAACTTTTGGGGCTTGAGGTTCAGACTTTGGAGTTTCCATTGATACCCGAGGCTTAATAACTTCTTGCTTCATCACAGGTGATGGAGGTGTATTATAAGCCGAAACATTTATAGGCCTTGCAGGAGCTCCAGATTCAAGAACAGAAATACGTTTTTGCAAATCCTCTAATTTTGTATTTTCTGCTAAATTCGCCATATCCAAAATCGCAACATCTAACCACAATTTAGGATTTGGAGTTTGTTTCAACTCTTTTATATACATCGCACATTTATCAATTAAAGATAATATTTGATGAGTTTCTAGGTTTTCAATTTGAGATGTAAGTTTCTTAACTTGTTCTTCATTTAATTGAACTACACCTTGAACAGAATTTTTTCCAATAGATTTTAAAATTAAGGCATTTCTGAGATATTCCAAGAAATTTGATAAAATTTGAGAAGGTTCATTCCCTTGATTGTAAATTGAATTTAGAATATCCAAAGCTCCATTTTGATTTGATGTTGAAATCATTCCAAACAAAGTAGTCAAAGAATCAAAAGACAATCTACCAAGAAGCCTATTTATATCATCAACATCAATTGCACTTTCTGAAGAATTTAAAACACTCAACTGATCAAGAAGGGCAATACTATCACGCATTCCACCTGCTGAATTCTGTGCAATATAAGAAAGAGCATCATCTGTAATATTTATCCCTTCCTTATCTGAAATATAACGTAAATGTTTTGAAATATCTTCGGTTGTAATTCTTTTAAAATCAAAACGTTGGCAACGACTTTTTATGGTATCTAAAACTTTATGTACTTCTGTCGTTGCAAGAATAAATATTACATTTTTAGGAGGTTCTTCTAGCGTTTTCAATAACGCATTGAACGCTTGATTAGTCAACATATGAACTTCATCGATTATATAAATCTTATAACGACTATTTACAGGTGCTAATGCGACTTTTTGAATAATTTCATCCGCATCATTTACAGAACGATTACTTGCAGCGTCAATTTCTATAACATCTATCGGAATTGAATTCGTAATATTTTTACAATTTTCACATTCGTTACAAGGTGTAATCGTTGGTCCATTCACACAATTCAATGATTTTGCAAAGATTCTAGCCGTAGAAGTTTTACCAGTACCTCTTGGACCAGTAAACAAATATGCATGCGAAATTCTATCCATTTGAATTGCATTAGTTAATGCTTTTTTAATATGTTCTTGCCCCACAATTTGTTCAATCGTCTGAGGTCTGTATTTCCGATATAAAGGAATGTAATTTTTATTCATGATAAGGTTATTATAGCAAATAATCTTCTAAAAAGGACAATATATGAATTTAATTAAACCTAAAAAATTAAAAAAAGGTGATACAATCTCAATTATCGCAACTTCTGGGAATATTAATATTGAAAAAATTAAAGAAGGAGTAAAGTACTTTCACAAGAAAGGATTCAACGTAAAACTCGGTAAAAATATTGAAAAAACTGACAAATATATGGCTGGTTCAGATATTGAACGATTGGAAGATTTACACCAAGCGTTTGCAGATGAAGAAGTAAATGCAATAATTTGTGCAAGAGGTGGCTATGGAGCAATTAGACTAATTGACAAAATAGATTATTCAATAATTCAAAATAATCCGAAGATTTTTTGTGGATATTCCGATATTACAGCACTATCAGCAATGATACTACAAAAAACGGGATTAATAACTTTTTCAGGTCCAATGGCACAGAGTGATTTTTCAATGAAAGATAACTTAGATAAGTTCACTGAAAATTCATTCTGGAAAACTTTGACACAAAACAATATACAAATAAAACCTCAGAAATTAAAAACATACAAAGAAGGAGACGCCTCTGGAATTTTATGGGGAGGAAATTTGGCAACAATTGTTTCCCTATGCGGACAAGATTTTATACCAAATGATAAATTTATCTTTTTTACAGAAGACTTAAATGAACCCGTTTATAAAATTGATAAATATTTTTGCCAACTTTTGAATATCCCAGAATTTAGAAATAACATTCAAGCTTTAGTTTTGGGAGATTTTCTGGATGTAGATAATCAAGAATGGCTAGAAGAATTATTTGAAGAAATTGGAAAGGAGTTACAAATTCCAACCTTTGGAGGTTTTCCAATTTCTCACTCTTCAACAAAAGCGACAATTCCTTATGGAGGATACGGAACACTTAAAAATGGAATAATCACAGTGACTTATTAAGGATGAACTATCAAAACATCTGATTTTACATTTTCTAAAATTCTCTTACTTACAGATCCTAAAAGAAATTTTGACAAATATTTCCTTGTTCTTATACCCGTTACAACTAAATCTATATCTTTTTTATTAGAAAAATTTATGATTTCTTGGGAAGGAACACCCCTAAAAATAAGCTTATCCTTTACCGAAAAACCTTTTTCAATAAAAGATTTTTCAAAACTATTAAGGAGTAATCGGGAAGCTTGTTCTTGCTTTTTCTCTATCTCCAAAATCCAAGTAGAATCAACATTACCCTCTAAAAACAAATAATCTGGAATTTCATAAACAGTAGCCAAATAAATCTCTTTATCTTCAAGATTGAGAAAATTCAAACTATTCAATACGACTTTGGCACTAAGTTCAGAATTATCAACTGCAAAAAGAACTTTTTTACGATTGTTAATATTCTTTGAAATATATGAAGATATATTAGCAGAAGACGCCACCTCTTGCGATACTGAACCCAGCCATTTTTGAATTCCCTTCTTTCCGTGAGAGCCAAGAACAACAAAATCATATTTGCCAGAGTCCACTAAATCAAGAATTGTATCAACAGCTTCGCCACAAATTTTTATTTTTTGCGCAACATTTAACCCCATCTCTTTTAAATAAGTTTCCGCATTGTCAAGAATCACATTTGCAGATGTTGAACATTGAGAAGCAAATTCAGAGTTTTCAATAGATACACTATCTGGCAAACAGCTCCAATCGACAACACTTAAAATATCTAAACTAAAATCTTTCACCCAAGATGAAAAGTTTATAATTGAATTATAACTAATTTTTGAACCATCCGTGCAAAACAATACGTTCATATACCCTCCGTTTCTAACAGAGAATAAAATATGTTAAGGAAAATTACATTAGCTAGTCATATATAATTTTTTCTGATATGATAGGGATGTAAGCATATTACGATTATTTTAGGATTAGTTATAGTAATGACAGTTGAAGAAAATCTAAAACTTAAAGAATATAAAGAACTTATCGAAATTATCGCAAAAGTGGAGTACCAAAAATTTTCAAACTCACACTTAGTTGAGTTACCAGAATTGATAAATATCGGAACTCATGCACTCTATATTCTTTTTAAAGGTAAAGATCCTTCAAAATTTAACAATACTTACCTTTCTACGGCTATCAAATGGGCTATTCGAAACGAAGTAAGAAGAAGATATAAGTGGTATTCACTTAAAAACAAAACAACCTCTGCTGAAGATGAAGCATCAGATATTGAATTCAGAGCAGATGTTTACAAAAATATTTTATCAATCGATGAACTTCAAGATGCTGAAGTTCCAACCCAAATCAAGTCAAATGACAAAACTCCAGAAGAAACGATTGAGTTCACAGAACTAAAAGATGGAATTCTTGAGGCAATGAAAAAACTTCCTCCAAGAGAAAAAGAACTTATTGAATATAAATTTTTCAAAGAAAAAAAACTTAGGGAAATAGCAGAAGAATTCAATATATCCCAATCGAGAATATCGAGAATCATACAAACGGGATTAGATAGAATAAAAAAAGACTTGGCTAAACAGGGGATTATTTAATAAATGAAAACTATTTTTGAAAAAAGTAACGGTATTGATGGAATAAACTTAACAGACGAAAAAGAAAACTTAAACTTTCTTGATATGGATTTACTAAGAACATCTGATACCGAACTACCTCAGATGTCTGAATTAGAGGTAATGCGTCATTATAAAGAATTATCTGACTTGAATTTTTGTATAGAAAAGGGTTTTTATCCACTCGGATCTTGTACAATGAAATACAATCCGAAAGTGAATGAATTTTTATCTACATTAGAAGGATTTAATATCCACCCTAATACATCAGATAAAAATGCTCAAGGTGCTTTAAAGTTGATGTACGACTTACAAACAGCTCTTCTAAAAATTACAGGAATGGATGCTATAACTTTAAAACCTTCCGCAGGTGCTCATGGTGAAATGACAGGAATGATGATAATCAAAAAATATTTTGATTCTATCGGTGAAAAAAGAACAAAAGTTATTATCCCAGATTCAGCCCATGGAACAAACCCTGCAAGTGCCAAAATGGCAGGATTTGACATCATTGAAATTAAATCTAATGAAAAAGGTCAAGTTGATATTGATTCGTTAAAAGCGGTTCTAAACGAAGATGTTGCAGCTATTATGATGACAAACCCAAACACTTTAGGCATATTTGAAGAAAGAGTTGAAGAAATTTCTAAATTAATGCATGATAATGGCTCACTTCTTTATTATGATGGAGCAAACTTTAATGCGATTATGGGCTACACAAATCCAAAATTAATGGGATTTGATGTTGTTCACTTAAATCTTCACAAAACATTTTCAACTCCTCATGGAGGAGGAGGTCCTGGGGCTGGTCCAGTGGCTGTTGTTGAAAAATTAAAAGACTTTTTGCCTATTCCAACAATTGAATTTGATGGAAATAAGTATTTTAGAAATTACAATGTTAAAAACTCAATTGGAAGTATTAAAGATTTTTATGGAAACTTTTCGGTATTTGTAAGGGCTTATGCTTATATTTTAATGCTTGGTCAAAATTTGAAACACGCATCTGAGAATGCAGTATTGAATGCAAATTACCTAAAAGAAAAATTAAAAAAATACTATGATTTGCCTTACGATGAACCTTGTATGCACGAGTTCGTTCTCTCCGGAGAAAAACAAAAACAAGAATCTGGTGTTTCAACTCTTCATATTGCAAAGGCTCTTATGGATGGGAATACGCACCCTCCAACGGTTTACTTCCCTCTTATTGTCCACGAAGCAATTATGATAGAGCCAACAGAATCAGAACAAAAAGAAAAATTGGATGAATTTGTTGATACAATGATTGAAATTGCAAAAATGGCAAAGGATAATCCAGAAGAAATATTATCTGCACCTCATACAACACCTGTTAAAAAGATTGATGAGGTTACCGCAGCTAGACACCCAGACTTAAAATTTATCAAGGAATAATTAAAATGACTAATAAAAAAGAACAAAAAAAGAAAAAAGTATCATTCCCACATATGGGAACTATTAGCTATGCTTGGTCGGCAGCATTAAGAATTATTGGCTGCGAACCGTACGTAGAACCATATACAAGCAAAAAATCGCTATCTTTAGGAACAAAGCATTCTCCAGAAGCTATATGTCTTCCTTATAAGTTGATTTTAGGCAACTTTATCGAAGCAATTGAAGGTGGTACAGATTACGTTGCAATGATTACCTCTCCAGGTTGTTGCAGACTCGGAGAATACGGCAAATGTATTGAAAATGCTCTTAAGGACCTAGGTTATGAAGCAAAATATCTTGAACTCCAATTGTATGATGGAGTTCAAGGAATGTATAACTTTCTAAAAGAAGCTAGTGGAAAGAATAATCCGCCTCTATTTATTAGAGCGATTGTAATAGCAATAATAAAAGTGTTTATGATGGATAAACTTGAATCTAAACTTTCTTATTATAGAGCTAGAGAAATCCACCATGGAGATGCTGAAAAGCACTACAATAAAGCTTTAAAGATAATTGATGAAAACGATACTCTTCTTGGTCTAAAAAAAGCACAAAAACTTATTGATGAAGAAATGAGTAAGGTTGAAATTGATAAAAATAGAGAAGTTCTAAATGTTGATATTACAGGGGAAATCTACGTAGTTAACGACGAATTTTCAAACCAAGGAATTGAAAAAGAGTTAGGAAGAATGGGCGTTGAAGTTCGAAGAAGTTTAACTGTAAGTAGCTTTTTAAAAGATGCAATCATTCCTAAAATCTTTAGAAAAGGAGAAACACACTTACAACGTGCAGATAGATTAGCAAAGCCATATCTTATGAGAGATATCGGGGGTGATGCTTTAGAATGCGTTTCAGATGTTGCATATGCAAATGAAAGAGGAATTGATGGTATTATCCACTTAAGCCCATTTACTTGTATGCCTGAAATTATGTCACAAAATATCTTCCCTTCTATGAGAGAAGATTGTGAAATACCGATTTTACCTCTAATCTTGGATGAACAAACAGGTAGAGCCGGTTACATCACAAGAATTGAAGCTTTTGTTGACTTAATGAGAAGAAAAAAAAGAAGAAAAGAAAAAGCTAAAAAAGAAGTTCCAGCTCAAGAAGTTGTTAAAAATTAAAAATTGTTTAAAGGAGTTTTATGCTAAAACTGTTTTGGAACAACTTTAAGAAAACAAATGATTGTATAATATTAGCAACTCCGCTGATATTGTTTTTGTCTGCTCTAAGTTGGTATTATGCATATGCTAAAGACGCTATTGATAACATCCCTAAGCTCATACTTGCAATTGCCACAATGTTAGTTATGATTAGTGGTTGCTTAGCTGCATGGATTTATATGGCAAAAAAAACTATTCGAATGGCAGATAGAATTTTTGTTTTCGAAAAAGATAGAGTTAAAGCCTTTAGAGATTTAATTTTGTCACTACCAAGAGGCATTGGGCGACTATTTCTTCCAATGCTTGGTGTTATTTTTATCACAATATTTGCATATTCAATTTTAATATATGTAATAACATTTTTGATATCAAAATATATTGGAACAATTGATTTAACATTACTTGCCTACGAAAAATTGGTACTTTCAAGCCAAGAACTTTTGAATGAAATTAATGCATTACCAAGAACTCAAATTATTGCAATTAATTGTTGGTACTTTACTTTTGCAATAGGAACAATGATTCTTTCTTTTTTAGGATTTTTATGGATCCCAGAAATTGTCTATATGGAAAAAAATCCATTTAAAGCTCTATTCAATTCAATAAAAAAAACAATTATAACTTTTCCAAAAACTCTATTTTTATTCATATATATAAATTTCTTATCATTACTAATTTCTATTCTCAATACTCTCTTAATGTTTAATCCTATTGCTTACTTTTTAGTATTGATTATTTATTACTATTTTATTGTTTACATAGTCGTGTTATTATTTAGATATTATGAACAAACTTTTATCAAAGCAGGAAAAGAAAATTAAAGTTATTGCCATTGTTGGAGCAACAGCTAGTGGTAAGACAACATACGCCATTGATTTAGCAAAAAAAATAGACGGAGAAATCATTTCAGCAGATTCAAGACTTGTTTATAAAGGATTTAACATTGGAACTGCAAAGCCAACTCTTGCCGAACGAGAAGGAATCCCACATTATATGATAGATATTGTAGAGCCAGAATTTGATTATTCCGCAGGGCTATACAAGCAAGAAGCAAGTAAAATCATAAAAAACATTACAAATAAGGGCAAAACCCCGATTATTGTTGGAGGAACAGGGCTATATATAGATATATTGCTTAAGAACTTCACCCTTCCACCAATTGAACCAAATAGAGAACTTCGAGAAGAATTATATAAAATGGATTTAGAAAATTTATATAATCAATTAGGAAAAAAAGATATTGAAGCAACAAAATCTATTGATAAAAATGATAGAAAAAAAATCATTAGAGCAATTGAAATCATTACTGCAATGGGTAAATCATTAAAAGACACTCGAGGATTTGAAAATTCTCCATATGAAGTAGAATGGATTGGAAGAAATTTTGATAGAAAAACACTATATGAAAGAATAAATAAACGAGTTGATTTGATGGTGGAATCCGGCTTATTAGATGAAACGAAACAACTACTCTCCAGACATGGAAGAATACCAAATTTAATAAATACTATAGGATACAAAGAAATCATCGGATACATTGATAACATATACTCTTTAGAAGAGGCAAAAGAACTGCTAAAGAAAAATACAAGAAATTATGCAAAACGACAACTTACTTGGTTTAGGAAAAACACTGAAATCAAATGGAATACTTTTCCAGAAAAGTTAAAAAAATAATTTTTACACTTTAATTTTTACGACAACCTTTAAAACTTTTTGAATATTCTCATCTATAGAAACTTGTGGAGCATGTGCTTCATGTGGAAATATCATCATAAAATTAGACCCGTCAAGTTTCACGGATGGGAACTTTTTGACAGGATCGGAGTAAAATGTGATATCACTTTCTTCATTATAAGGAATATTAGCATTTAATCCAAATCTTGAAGTATAATAAATCTCTTCCATTCCATTTAACAACAATTGGATGTCGATATATTTATCGTGAGACTCAAATTTAGCATTTTCGAGTAATTTAGTATTATATTCTTCAATATTTAGATACACATTATCAGATAAAACCTTTTTCCCGAGTTCAATATCAGATAAATTCAATCTTGACAAGAAGTCAATAACTTCGTTAGGAATATTCTTATATATTTTTAAATTTTCAATATTATCAATAATCATTTAAGGCCTTTCAACTTAAACGGGTTAATAGAATATTAACCCGTTATCGAATAACTATACTAGAAGAATCTTAATTTCTGTCTCACAGATACAAAACAACTATGATTAGAACAAGGATTCGAAGCTGAATCAATTGTCTCTGTAGCTCTATCAACACGATCTCCTGCCCCTTTTGCCTTTAAGCCTAAGTTTTTACAATAAGGAGTATGAGAATTAACAAGTTTTGCAAAACATACACCTCTAGCATAAGAAACATTCGAATATGCTACAACACGTCTTCGAGCAGATGCTCCTAAATTCGTAAAGTAATATACATCTACAGGAAGATTTTTAACACTATTACCAGCCAAATAGACACTATTTGACACTGCATCTAAAGATTTTGGAGCATCCAATGGATAACCAGGATAAACTTTTCCGTTAGTTCCAACATAGAATGGGAAAACATCTTCCCATAACGTACCTGAACCTTTTGAACCATTTATATCAACAAAAATAGTAAACCCACCAATCGCAAAAGTTCTATTATCTTTATCAACATCAGCACTGTAATCAATTGTAGATAAGTCTGTTGATGCACAACAATTTCTAGCATCGCCCATGGTATTTAGACTGGCAGCACTATCCAATGTATAACAATGAGATTCTCCAGCACAGAAATATCCGCCAGCATTATCACAAAGTTCCCTTGTTGATAATGGAGTCACATTATCAGATTTTAATAATTCTCTACACATATTTTGCGTAGAACTGATACCAACTGGATTATAAGACAATCCAGGAATTGAGGCAGCCTTATCACCTAAAATCCATAGACGCAAGCCATTAGACAAAATAATATTCGGTCTGATATTTGCAAATGCACCTTGTTTACTATTTATTGAAAGATAACCTGAATTATTATTACCATTTGCCGCTTCTAATACGTTTTTATAGATATTAACATTATTTTCAGCAGTAAATGAATTACAAAAATCGCTAGAAGGGACAATATTCCAGTTATCCCTTATCAATTCGCAAAAACGACTTGCCCTTATAATTGGAGGATTTGGTACACAGACCTGAGTCTTATAATCAGGCATGTAACCAGCAGCACAACCCGCTAGTTCACATTTTTCAGAAGATGTACCTTTATTACTATCCATTTTATAACCACTAGCACACTCACATGCCGTTCCATTAAAAACTGAATGTTCAGGACAACACCAGTCATCCACAGAATTATATTCACCGCTACAATATCTGCAATAAGTTACACCTGAATCAGCAGGAGCTGCAAGCCCAGAATGGGTATTTGCATAAGAGTTAAAAATATTGGTCTTTGAAATTGATTTAGTTGAAGGAGCGTAGGAATTATATCCAGATTTAGGCTTACAACAAACTTTATCATCATTTGACGTTACAAAACTTCCATCATTACATTCACAACTGAGAGCATATTTTCCCCCCGAATTGTACATTCCAAAATAGGGTTCATCTTTACAAATGTTTGTAACTGGAGGTCGAGTGTATGTAGTAGAATTATTAACTTGAGACGATCCAGAATTAGGATACCTATAATAAGAATCACAAGATGAGTATGTAGAGTCCTCATCTTCGTCATCTCCTTCTTCAGTATGAGTCGACAAGGCTTCATTCGTTTTATATTCTACAGTATTATCATCTGCAAATCCAGTACAATAAACATGTAATTTTGAACAAAAGCCCGCAAAATTTCCACCATTCTTTATATAATTTTCTAATTCCCCATAAATAGTTGATTCCGCTTTATTGCTAAGGTTAATTAGCCCCTGACTGGGAATAAGACTTTTAATTGCAGCATAATCTTTAAAATACCCATCTTCTTGTTCTTTGGTAACAGAAGATGTCGTACCATCATCATTAACAACAGAGCCTATAGCATCTCCACAACTATAATACTCTGGGGATCCATCTTCCTTTGTCCCTTTTTGTATAAGTTTGCCCATTTTACAAACCTGATATGCCATTTGCGTTTGTTCATAATCCTGACTACCTATAGACGATCCACTATACCATCCAGGTTCATCAGCAAAACTCCTTGGAAATAAGTTTTTAAAAACAAAATGTTCTGTATATGCAAATTTTAAACTCAAATCTGTAAATGCTGTTGTAATCTTTTTAGAAAAAGTATTCTTATTTGTATTTATAACATTCGCTATTTTAGAGGAATTCGGACCCTCAGAAGTTTTCTTGTGATATCTTGAATCCGCAGGATCTCCAAGGGCAACTATTTGCCCACCTAGTTTTTCAACCGAACGAAAAGCCATATAATATGCATATTCATCTGACTTTGACAATTGATTTTTTACAATAGGAATACAAACAATCGTTAACAACGCAACAATCATAACTGCAATTGCCAATTCCATTAACGAAAACCCATCTTTTTTGATTTTTCTATTATTGAAGACTCTCATCAGACCCCCATTCATATTAAATTCCATTATTATAATTCTAACATTGCTTTTTCAAAATCTTCTTTATTTGGAGCTTTTCCATGCCAACCTGCATTATTCTCCATAAAAGAAACTCCTTTACCTTTAATAGTATTAGCGACTATTACCGTAGGTTTATCAGAAAGTTTTGACTCTTCAATAGCCTCGTAAATTTCTTGGATATTATGACCATCGATTTCCAAAACATTCCAGTTAAAAGATTTTAATTTATCTGGCAAATTATCAAGTGACATAACACATTCCGTATTCCCATCAATTTGAAGTCTATTTCTATCAATAATTGCGGTTAAATTATTTAAATGTCGATGTGCAGCCTGCATTAAAGCTTCCCAAACACTGCCTTCTTGCATTTCTCCATCTCCAAGTAATACATACACTCGAGCAGGATTTTCATCCAATTTTAAAGACATTGCAATACCACAAGCAATAGATAAACCTTGTCCCAATGAACCAGACGCGACCTCAACCCCTGGACAACATAAAGAAGGATGTCCTTGCAATCTAGCTCCAAATTTTCTAAAAGTTTTCAATTCAGATTTTGGAATAAAACCAACCTGAGCAAGAACAGAATAGTAAACAGGAGAAGCATGACCTTTTGAAAGAACAAATCTATCTCGAGATTGATAATCAGAAGAAGTTTTACCATTCACCGCATGTTTCATACACTTGTTAAACAAAACCGTCATAATATCACAAGCGGACAAAGAACCACCAATATGTCCAGATTGAGCCTCATAAACCATTTTAATCACATTTTGACGATTTTCGCAGCTTAATTCTTTAAGTTTATTTAATTCTTGTTCTGATAAAGTAGTCATTATCTTGAAAACCTTTCTTTTAAAACTTTTAATACAAATAAAGGAAGTGTCGGGAATATTCTCTTAAATCTCTTTGGTTCTTTTAGAGTTCTATACAACCACTCCAAACCTAATTTTTGATATATTTTAGGGGCCCTTTCTACAACTCCAGCCCAAACATCAAAACTTCCACCTAAACCTATCAAGGTAGAATTTGGTAATTTTTCTTTAATATTATGTATGAAAAATTCTTGTTTAGGGGAACCTAATGCAACTAATATCAAATCTGGATTTGCAGAGATTACAGATTCAATAATATCTTCATCGTTATCAAAATAACCATCATGAGAATATACAACATTTAGATTTTGATATTCCTTTGACAAATTCACAACAGCAGAATCTACAACTCCTGGTTTTGCTCCAATCATAGCAACCGACTTTCCCGAAGCAGTAAATTTTTCAATCAAAGCTTTACCTAAATCAATTCCTGCAATTCTTTTTACGCTATACCCTAGAATTTTAAGGCCAATTTCAACGCCAATACCATCAGCGACAACAAGCTCAGCTTTCTTTATAATATCAGCGAATTCTGGATTTGACTGTGCGGAAGAAATCATCTCTGGATTAATCGTTACAATTTGTCCATGCTTAGAATAAGCCCAATCAACGGCTTGTTCAAACGTAAAAGTATCAACATCAAATCCCTGTATTTTGACTAAATCTCTGTCCATAAGACTATTATAGCATATTATTATAAATTATGCTATAATTTATATATGAAAAATATATTCAAAATAATTTGGGGGATAATATTATTAACAAGTTTTTCTCAAAGTGTACAGGCCGCACAATTTGAAGTATTAGTCCTACCTACAGGTATTTTTTCAACATGTGCTAACTATTTTTGTTTTCCTGATGTATCCGAAATTGTGGCAAGTGATGTAATAACTAACCTTAATGAGTATAATTCTATCTCCGCAAAAAATTTATCCGAAATTAAAAAAGAACTTAACAATGATAATTCTTTAAAATTTGAAACCCAAAATATGCTTGATAATTTTGAAAGAACTAATAATGTTGATTTTAAAACTCTTAAAGATATTTCTCAAAAATTTAAAGTAAAATCAATTTTGTTAATTTCAAGCAACACAATTACACCAAAAGGAAACGTAAAAAGAAATTTGTGGGAAGTTTTAGAGATTGCAAATGCCTTCAAAACAACTACACCATATATATTACAAACATCAGCCGTTTTAACAGATAATATCAACGATATTGTTATGTGGAGTAGTAAATATTCAAAAACCGTCACAGATTCAAGTGGATTTTACTTAGCTCAAAATCAAGCACAGGCGGCATCACAACTTGAAAAAATAAAACTGTATTCTAAAAATAATATTTCACAAAATATTTCACAAAATATACACCTTAGATTTTTCCCAAAAGATGTGCGTACATTTAGTGTTAATAAACAAAACATAAACCAAGACCAACCAGAAGAAAAGAAATTTGTTCCTAACGCACTTGAACACTTGATTACACCGCAAATGATAAAAGAATTAGATGAAGGACAAGCTAATACCTCAGATCCTACTGATGATTTTATCTTCGAATTTTAATCAGCCAAATTTGTGGCACCAATTATAATTTTATCAATATGATTTAAACTATCAATTAAATCAAAATAGGCAATTATTGTAATAAGTGATAGCATAATTATAAAATATCGTTTCAACATAACTTCTAAAGCTTAAGTCATAATAAAATATTTTCACCATACAAAATAGTAATAAATAAGCTCAAAATTAAATTATATAAAAGATGAGATATAATTGTATTTATTTGTTTTAATATTTTTTGTTAATATTTCTTAATACTTATAAATATGCTATTGCATTTTTGAATTATAGATTTAGAATATGAGTGTATTTAGTACAATAAATAAAAGATAGCGTATGAAAAATGTCATTTATCCAAAAAGTATGCCAAAGGCTGGGCGAAAATAATAAGCCTATTTATACCGTTATGGCTATTGCCTGCGGTAAAGGTACTGTTAGACCAATACTAAGTATTACAGACAAAAAAGAAAAACCAGACGCAAGAAAATATGCAGCCCTTAGAGAATTGATGACTGAATTTATTGGCGTTCCTACAACAATGGGAATGGGATTAATTGCTGAAAGTCTAACTGGTTTAGTTGCAAAGAAGGGAACAATTGAATATAAGCATGCAAACGCAATATTATCCTTTTTAGGAATCTGTCTTGCTGCTGGATATTTTGTTCCAAAGTTTTGTAATTTAGGCATGCCTCCAATTATGAAGAAATTAATGCCAAATTATGACCCAAATGCAACATCTGACTCTGTTCCAAAAGTACCAAATGTAAAAAAAACTGAGGTTATCGCTAAACCAACTGGAAGCAAAAAACCAAATGGCCCTAGAAGTTTAAACTACTATTCTCAAGTAGGTACAAGCATGCCGTATTATCGTGCAGAAATGCGAGTGTAAATTATGGAAATTAAACCTGTAACACAAGCAACATCACCAATAAAAAGATTATTAACAAATCCTAAAGCCGCACAGTTTGCTCAAAGCACAATTTGTGCCATATCTGTTGAAACAACACTAAAAGCCTTAGGCAGACCAACATTTATCTATTTTGATAAAAATGCAAATGGAAGATCAAAAAAATATGCAGCAACTAAAGAATTATTATATCAATCATTTTGCTTAGGTTTGTATTTAGGTTTTATCAATAAGGTTAAAAAACCTGCATATAAGATAATCAAAAAACATTTCTTTAATAACGAAGAACAACAAAGAAAACTTGATTTATATGATTCATTCCAAGAAAAAATTGATAAAGCCGCAAAAGAAGATAAAAAAGGACTTCGAGAAGAATTTGCAAAACTTATTCATGAAAATAAGGACTACAAACTAGGAAAAGGAGTTCACGAATTAAGTTCAATTGGCTCAACTGTATTTATCTTAGCACTTTGTGCTCCTATTCTATCCCAAATTATATTACACCCAGTAATGGATTTAATATTCAAAAATAAAGATAAGAAAAACAATACAAGTCCTGTTAAAGAACAAAATCCAATTGACTCAAACTCTACAATTACAGAAACGAAAGAGATTGAAAAATCTGAAAGCGAAATTTAAAACACTGAAAAATTTATAGACACAGTAAAGAGAAACGAAATTCGTTTCTCTTTTTTTTAATAGAAACAAATAATAAAAAGACCTATTAAATAGGTCTTTTTATGGTGCCGATGGCCGGGGTCGAACCGGCACGAGGGTTGAACCTCACAAGATTTTGAGTCTAGCACGTCTACCAATTCCATCACATCGGCTTATTAAGTTTTCATAAATTAATAATACCAAATAAATTTTATTTTTCAAGAACTTTTTTATTTACATTATTAGCCTTAATAAATCCAGTTGTTGAATAGCAAAAAACATTAAGATAGAAGATAAAATAAATATGAAAACTTTTAGTATTTTTTTTACAACACTTATACTTTTCGCAAACTTATCAGCAAATGCAACGACTTTTACAGGAGGGGTTACAAAAGTTGGGCAACAGGACAGCAATCAAGTCGTTGACGCTCAAACGAAGAAGGGAGTAGAATTCGCAAAAATTTCTATTCCTCAAAAGAATTACAGAACATATACCGATGGGAATGGGAATTTTCAACTTGATAATATAAAAATTACACAACCAACGATAATGAACATTGAAAAGGAAGGATACCGCCCATTTTCATTAACCATTAATAATGGAGAAAGTTTAAATAATCCAATGAAAGTTGAAATTGTGAAAAGCGAATCCGCAGACATTTCTCTTGATTCTGATATTATTCACCTTGGAGATAATAGTTATTCAAAAAACTCCGCAAATGCAGATGAGTTTAGATTGCAATCAAGTGGTCCATATTATTCAAAGGATTTTATAATGACAAGTAATGCAAAAAGAAGTGCAAATTATCTTGTAATTGGTTCAATTGTTGGACTTGATACAAAATTAGCAAAAGCGATGGGACAAAACAGAATAAAAGGAGGAGCTTATTCTAGCCCAGCAGAAATATATTTTAATGGTCGCAAAATAGGAGAATTACAAGTTAATGGAGATGGTCAAAGAATAAAAATTCCAAACGCTTTAATTGTCGCCGATTCTAAAAACCAAATCACAATTAAAACTGGACAAAACATGATGCCAAGTGACCACATAGATTACGACGATATAGAAATTATGAACTTATCAATCTTAAGTGAATAGTAAAAAGTCGGCTACATACAATGTAACCGACTTTTAAATACAATATTATAAACTATCTTTTTAAGAAATCTGGAATTTCAATATTTGTGAAATTCCTATTTCCATCAGATAATATAGATTTTGTTTGAGTATTAAATGCACCAGAGAAGAAATCTGCCGCATTCAATTGTGAAGATTCAGTATTACCAGTAGTTGAAGTTGAATCTCCAAACTTCAATGAAGAAGCGTTATTTTTCAATTCAAAACCAGTAGCAATAACAGTGATTTGAATTTCACCTTGAATGTTTTCATTTACAGCTGTACCAATGATAACAGTTGCATCATCCAATACTGCATCGTGAATAATTGAAGCAGCATCGCTAATTTCGTGAATACCCATATCAGGTCCACCTGTAATGTTAACAATTACACCTGAAGCACCATTGATTGAAGATTCAAGAAGTTGTGAATTGATAGCTTGTTGAGCAGCTTTAACAGCTCTACCTTCACCTTGAGCTCTACCAATACCCATAAGAGCAGAACCAGATGATTGCATAACAGTTTTAACATCCGCAAAGTCAACGTTAATGATACCAGGAACAGTGATAATATCAGAAATACCCTGAACACCTCTTAGCAATACTTCATCAACGATAGTAAATGACTCTTGAAGTGAAACTTGTCTATCAACAACTTGAAGCAATTTATCGTTAGGAACAACAATTACTGCATCAACGGATTCTTTTAATTTATCAATACCAGAATTTGCTTGATTTTGTCTTTTCTTACCTTCCCAAGTAAATGGTTTAGTAACAACAGCAATAGTCAAAATTCCTAATTGTTTTGCCAATCTAGCAACAACAGGAGCAGCACCAGTACCAGTACCACCGCCCATGCCAGCAGTGATAAATACCATATCAGCACCTTCTAAAGCTTGAGTAATTTCTTGTTGAGCTTCTTCAGCAGCTTTTTCCCCAACTGAAGGATCTCCGCCTGCCCCCAAACCTTGTGTAGAAGCAGAACCCAATTGAATTCTGTTCTTTGTTTGTCCGTCAACCAAAACTTGTAAGTCTGTATTCATTAACCAAAATTCAACACCAGAAAGTCCAGATCTAATCATTCGGTTAACAGCATTGCCGCCGCCACCGCCAACACCAACAACTTTGATATTAGTTGGATTAGCACCTAGTCTTGAAGTTTGATTGTTTGACGGGTCATCTTTTCTTGCAAAGATGTCTGAAACGATATTTTCCACGTTATTTACCTCTTAAATTGTAATATTACTTATTATTTCCTAAAACATATAACTACCAATTACGTAATTATAACAATATAGTATTGTAAATAGGGAAAAAGTACAATAATTTTCAGCTAATTATGACAAAAAATTAATATTCGATTTAATCTCTATCAATACATGCTGGAGATAGCCCCCAATGTAATTTATTTCTAAGAACCGAGTAAAAATCATTATCACTTAATAACGCCAAATTCGCACTGTACAAAGATTTTTTTATAGTTAAGTCATTTCTAAAAGAGAAAACTTTTTGACCATCAGCACTTACTTTATACTCTTGATTCGGGCAAGACAATATTTTTATCTCATCCTCTGCACTTACAACAATCGGTCTTGCCGAAAATGTGTGAGGGCAAATAGGTACAATTGCAAGAACATCAATATTCGGGGTTAAAACAGGACCACCTGCAGCCATCCCATATGCGGTAGAACCCGTAGGGGTCGAAACTATAATCCCATCTGCTAAATACTCGCAAACGAATTTACCATTTATTTGAAGCGAAAACCTTGAAGTTCTTGAAGATTCTGAGCCTTTAATTACAAAATCATTTAACGCAACATAATCATTAGCACACAACATAATTCGCTTTTCAACTTTATAATTATTGGAAAGAATTTGTTCAATTGATTCTGTCAAGTTTTCTCTAGAAGCTTGAGATAAAAAGCCCAATCTCCCAAGGTTTATCCCGAAGATAGGGGTATTAAATTTGGAATAAAATCTGGCAACTTTTAAAATTGTTCCATCTCCACCAATTACAAAAGCAAAATCATATCCTGATTGAAGATTATCAATATCAAGAACATCTGCATTAATTTCATGTTCCAACAAAAGCTGCGTCAATTCTGACATAACAGCTTCCGAATTTTTCATAGATTGATTGTAACAAATTGCATATTTCTTTATCATATGTTCAGTTTATACCAAATATAATAAAAATCTACAAACATAAAGATATTTTGCTAATAATTATATTATAATATAGCTATGGATAAAAAACACTTTGTATATATTCTAAAAACCGAAAGAGATACCTTATACTGTGGATATACAGATGATGTTGAAAAAAGGTTTCAGCAACATCTGGAAGGTAAAGGAGCTAAATACACAAAAGCCAACAAACCTACACAAATAGTTTATACAAAGGAATTTAAAACAAAAAGCGAAGCTCTAAAAGAAGAATATCGAATAAAACATAAATTGACAAGAGAACAAAAACTCAAACTTATTAAGGAGTATCAAGAGAATTCTCATCACTAGATTTATTATTAGAGAAATTTTCCAAATTTGTATTTAATTTTTCTATTCTTTGATTCGTTTTATCTAAATTTCGCTGAGCTTTATCAATTTCTTTTTGAGTTTTTATAACATCTTTTGCCCATTGATCATTTAGATATTTTTCATAGGCCTTATCTAAAACGGTAGTATCCTCAGTTGAGCCTTTAAGAGTCTGAAGTTTTTTATAATCTCTGATATCCATTTTATAATCATCTTTCAAACTTCTTAAATTATACTTTCCTTCTTCTTTAATGGAATCTACGATTTTTTTGTCCTCTGCCTTTTTCTGCTTTTCAAGAACTTTACCTTGCGTTTTTTGCATCTTTTCTTGACGCTGAACAGTAGTATAAGCCTCAACTCCATCTCTCACAACTTTATAGCCATTTTCACTAACAGCAGGGATAAAATCTTTTTTAAACGAAATTAACCTAGACTGATGACCTTGCCAATCAATACTCCAAGCACCTAGATATATCGGAGTTGAACCAGTATAAGCATACCCTTGAACAACAATTCTTGTCGGATCATTTTTATCAAATCCTAAAGGAATAATATCCCAACGTCTATCATCAAGATTTACGTCCATATATTCCTTCCAAAAGTATGTTATTGAATCTCGAACTTCTTGCAAGTCATAACTTACTCTTCTATTAAAATCATAAACATATGCTTTTGTTTCCCAAATCCCATCCTCTTGAGAACCAATTTTTTCTTTTACAAGTAATTTTGTGCCATCCTCAGAAAAATCCACGGGAGTAAGGGTTCTAAAAGCGGCAAAATTATCTATCGCTTTTTCCGTTGATAAAATTGGTCTTGATACTCGTTTTGCAACATTTGCCTTTAAAATTCTGTTTAAATTTGTGTCTTCTGAATCCAAAATAATCATAAATAAATCACAAGCAACAGAAGCACTATCTGGATAATAATACACCGTAGGATAAATAAGCATCATATAGTCTGGAGAAACTATACCTTGTGCATTTATCATTCGTTTTAAATACAATTTCTTTCCCAATGATAATTCCGTAGATCCTGGGGGATTATTATATTTTACAATTTTGTACAAAGGTTGAGGAACATATTTAAAATCCGAAGGTTTCACAATTTTAGGAATATCAAAAGACTGAGTACTTCTATCTTTATACTCAGATAAAGCTTCGTATTCATCAACAGTCATATATCCAGAAGGAGTTCTATTATAGATTTTACCCTCGATATTTTTTTCTTCATCGGCTTTTAAGACTTCATATTGATACTTTATTTCTTTCGCTCTTGTATCACTGACACGCTTGAAAGGAGCAGAAATACTATCCGAAACCTTATTAGCAAAAACAGAAATCGGAGATATTAAAACAAATAATAAAAGCGTTAATATAATTTTCTTAATCATATTAATTCTCTTACACTAAACCATCTTTCATTGCTGTTGCAACAGCTTTTGAACGAGTTTTCACATACAATTTTTGCAAGATATTATGAACATGCGTTTTTGTTGTAGCAATAGTGATTACTAATTTTTTTGAGATTTGAGGATTTTTTAAACCTTCAACAAGAAGAGCTAAAACCTCCATTTCTCGTTCAGTTAGACCATACAAGTTCTTTCCTTTTTGGTAATTAATTTCACCATGTTTAGATTGAACTTGATTATTTTTACGAATGTTTGATAAAACAACTCTTGCGATTGCTGGATCTAACCAACCCACACCTTCACTTACAGCTTTTATTGCTGAAATTGTTTGATCAGAGGTTGCACCTTTGGTTATATAACCATCTGCCCCAGCTGCAAATGAATCCAAAATATCATCTTCATTATCCCTTGATGTATTCATCAAGACTTTAATTTCTGGCATGGCATTTTTAATTTTTCTAGTTGCTTCAATTCCATCAATCGTAGGTAAACCAATATCCATAATTACTAAGTCTGGTTTTAATTCTAGTGCTTGATTCACACCATCTAAACCATCAGCAGACGTACCTAAAACCTCAATAGACTCATTATTAGAGAGAGCAAAAGATAAACCCATTCTAGTCATATCATGATCTTCAATTATTGTAACCTTAATATTTTTCGACATTTTAAACCTACCTTATACTCTGGATTTCGCAACAACATTTGTTAATAAAAACGAAAATTCACTACCTTTATTTACTTTACTTTCAACCCAAATTTTTCCACCATGAGCCTCAACAATTTGTCTTGAAAGATATAATCCTAACCCTGTACCTGTTGAACGTTTTTTACTTGTACCTTGTGAAAAACGCATAAACAAATGAGGTATATCTTCTTTTGGAATACCATTGCCGTTATCTATTACAGAAAATAGCACATCCGAATTATGAGCTTTCATGTAAATATCAATTGTTCCGCCTTTATTTGTATAATTTAAAGCGTTTCCACAAAGATTAGTTATTACTCTCTTAATTTCAGCTCTATCAGCATCAATCAACAAATCTTTATCAACTTCATTGTGAAGATTAAAAGAAATATCTTTTTTCTTTGATAAAGGCTCTAATTCATCATAACATTGAGAAACCAAGTCAGAAATATTGAACACTGTTTTGCATAGATTTAACTTTCCACTCTCAAATCGATAAACCTCAAGCAGTGCATTAACTAACCCTAATAAATCCTCATTACTTTGTAACATTGTGGATAATAAAACTTTTTGTTTTTCTTCAACATTCCCTAAAGAGCCATCCAAGAAAAATTTCAAAGTTTGAATTGCCGCAAGCAATGGAGTTCTCAAGTCATGAGTTAATGTTGCAATAAAATCATCCCTTAATCGTTCATTTTCCTTTTGTTGACTAAAATTACGAATAACACCAACAAATTTTTCAACTTCGTCATCGTCACTAGTCAAAGATGCAAAATTAATTTCAACTGGAATAGATTCTTCATTGAGAACATTTCTAATGTATAAATCTCGTAACAAAAACTCTGAATTTTCACAAGACAAACCTAAAATAGTACTTTTCACTGACGATTTAGGAGCTCTATTCATTCTCGGATCATCTGAATAAGCAATCTCTTGAATTTTCATTTTTTGAAGCTTTTCCGCAGTCAAGCCAACCATATTTTCACAAGCGGGATTTACTTGTTCTATATTGCCTTGAGCATCAATAATTATAATACCGTCAGCACAATAGTTGATAATACCAGACAACTTCATATTCGCCAAGGTCAACTCTTTTGTACGTTCAGCAACTAATTCTTCCAATTTGTTTGAATATATTGTCAATTGAGCCTTTGCTTTTTCAAGTTCATCTATTTTCTGTCTTAAATTCGCAAGTAAATGACTACGTTCAATACCATTACGGATATTCATTATTAAGTCATCATTATCCCAAGGTTTTTCAATATATTTATAGACACCAATTTCATTAATGGTCTTAATCGCATTTTCTTTATCAGCATATGCGGTTAATAAAATCATGCTAACTTCAGGATATAACTTTTTTGCCTCACGAAGAAACTCCAAACCATTCATTTCAGGCATCAAAAAGTCTGAAATAATTAAGTCAGGAGCTTCTGTTTTTAAATATTCAACTGCTTCAATCGGATTGTTATAAACAACAACATCCTTAAATCCTTCGACCTTCATCAACGTACTAAAAGTCGAAGTTAACAATTTATCATCATCAACGTATAATATTTTCCCTAAATCCATATTTACATAATAGGATATTTCGCAAAAATAAACAAATTGTTTACAAATCCGCAATATTCTACAACTTTAGTATTTCGGAGGTTTGTATTCCCGATTTGATAATTCCCTATCAATTAAATAAAGTGCAGATTTTTCAGCCCCGAAAGCTTTTAATTTGGAAATAACACGAAGAACTTTTGCTTCCTCTTCAATTTGTTCTTTCAAATACCAATCGATGAAATTTCTTGTAGCTAAGTCACATTCGCCTTCAGACATATCTGCAACACAATCAATGGAAGAAGTTATAGAACGTTCATGTTGATAAATTTGTTCAAAAACCCCAATTGGACCATTCATTTCTAAAGTTGGCATTTCAAGTTGTTTTAATTTAATTTGAGATTTTCTATCTAAAACATATTCAAATAGAATCATTCCATGGTCAATTTCTTCTCTAGATTGTATTTTAGCCCAGTTAGAAAAGCCATAAAGACCAATCTCAGAAAAATAAGCAGACATTGCAAGATATAAATACGCTGAATAAAATTCTTTATTAATTTGTTCATTTAACACATCCCTAATCTTATCACTAATCATCATTGTCCCTTTCTTTTTTATCTCCAACCCACAAACCATGTAGATTGCAATATCCTAAGGCTAAATCAATATCATTAGAACAATGCAAATTTTTGATTGGTTCATCAGTCGGTTCTAAAAACTTCACACATAGATATTTATCATCCTTAGAAATAGCCTCTATAAATTGAATATAGTGATTATTCTCCATAGGATGAGAAATTGCACCAACTTGAATTTTGGTTTCACAAGATTCAGAATCTTCTAAAAAAACTGGAACATGTTTTTCATTCGCAAATTCATCATTTTTGTGAGGTTGTAATAAAGTCATTGGTTTTCCGCAACAAACAAGTTCCCCTTCCCCAGAAATAAAAACTTGAACCAAATTTCCACAAGTTTCACATCTATAAAAAGCAAAACGTTCAGACATATAAACCTCCTTTCATTTAGAAGGTTAAAACTTGAAAGGAATAATACATCAGTAATTAGGATAAATATTTATAGTAAATTATTTTTTCTTTTCAATAGAAAGATTGTAACCTAGAATATCGCAAATATTTTTTAACTCTTTAAAAGTTAAATACTCTCGCTTTAATTTTGCAGAAAAATTTGCAGGTTTTGTATTTTTACCTGTATATGAGTTCAATTTGTCAGACAAGTCCTTTTGCAACATATATTCCTTGTTTAACAAATACTTAACTAGCTGATAATCAGTCATATCGTTAATAATCATACTGAAATTATAGTTTACATTGACAATCATTGTAAAATTAGTTATATTAAACTATATATAAGTAGATTGGTTTATTTATAAATCAACTTAAGTAATAAATAAGGAAAGACGTGATGAGTAAACATAAGGGATTTACACTGGCAGAGGTTTTAATTACATTGGGAATTATTGGTGTAGTTTCCGCTCTCACATTACCAACATTATTAAAAAACTACAAAGCGATTGTCTTGAGAAATCAATTTAAAGAACAACATTCCAGACTTGCACAAGCTCTACGAAGAATGGTCGATGAAGAAGAGATTGTTCTTAGTCCTTCTGAACTTGGAGGAGGACTAAGTAAATATGTTGCAAAATACTATAACATTTCACAAGATTGTGGAAGGATAAATGTTGGGACTACTGGTTGCATAAGATTAAATAAGGAAGGTTCCATTGATGAATATAAAACATACACCGGCGGGAAAATAAATTTTGGATATTTAGACGATGGAACACTAGTCTTGAAAGATGGGACAACACTATTTTTTGAACAAGGCTCCCAAGCAACAACTTTGGGATATTATCTAATAGGAATAGACATCAATGGCTATAAAAACAAACCGAATAGATTAGGACACGATTTATTTGTATTTAAAATTGAAGATAACGGGGAATTAACCCCAACTAAAAAAATTAAAGAATGGAATCCATATGGATTATGTAGCAAAACTTCATCCTCAGATGTAAATGGCTACGGTTGCACATTAGAAGCAATAAAAGACCCAAATTATTTCAAAAATTTACCTTAATAACAAAATCTGTATGTTTATGATAATATAATAACAAGCCGTGTTCCACGGGGTGTTGCGAACCCTCGACCCGAAGCTTATGCGGGGTGCAGAGTCTGTTGTGAGGACTTTATAGACGGATTAAAATCTAGTATAATCGTTGATAACGATGGTTAAGATGGCGTAAGCTTTCGAACCGTGTCAGGATGGAAACATAGCAGCACTAAGATTGACCTTGCGGGTGTCCTAATTGTTGGAGGAGAAAGTATTAGAGGATAATTCTTTTATGATTTTCGATAGACAGTAACACGGTTTTTATTTGTCTTATTTTAAAATTTTATCAACAATATATCTTGGTCTTGCTTTTACTTCTCTATAAACTTGCCCTACATATTCCCCAATTACGCCAAGACAAAATATTTGTAACCCACCGAAGAAACACAACAAAATAATCATTGTTGCAACCCCATTAGGAGAATCATTGAAAAATATCTTTTCAAAAATGGTTTCTAATCCCATTAAAAAACCAAATAATGCCATTACAAATCCTAAGCCATAAATAATTCTTAACGGAACAATACTGAATGAAGTTATACCATTCAAAGCTAGCCCCATCAAAGATATAAAATTAAACTTAGATTGCCCTGCAAATCTTGGTTTTACATCAAACTTAACCGTTGTTGTTTTTAATCCCAATTCATGGAAAAAACCTCTCAAGAATAAAGATTTTTCATGATATAGCTCCATCATATCAAGAGCTTTTTTACTAACCAATCTATAATCCGAATGATTCATCGCAATTTTAGAACCCAAAATATTCATCAACTTATAGAACATAATAGCTGTAGTTTTCTTGAAAAAGTTATCAGTTTTACGGTCATTTCTAACTCCTAAAACGATATCATAACCTTTTTGATATTCATCTACAAATTGCTCAATAGAAAGTTCATCTTGCTGTAAATCCGCATCAATAGAAACAGCACAATCACAACCTAAATCTCTAACACCTTCTAAGCCCGCGATTAAAGCTTTTTGGTTTCCGTAATTTCTAACAAAAGTTGCACCTTTAACTAAAGGGGTTTCAGAATGTAAACGTTCAATTATTGACCAAGTCGAATCATTTGAACCATCATCTACACAATAAATATAACTGTCAGAAGAAATTTTACCTTTTTCAACTAACATTTCAAGAACTTCTAAAAGCCTTCTACAAGTCTTTTCTATACATAATTCTTCATTATAACATGGTATTATTACAGCTAATTTAGGTATTTGCATTTGCTCTCTCTTTCTAATATCATGATTATATTATTATAGTGGCTAATATGCAAGGATATTTAGATGATAAGCAAGAAATTTATATTAAATGCAGATGATTTTGGTCTTTCCAAATATCATAACCAAGCAGTACTAGAAGGGTATAACAATGGTTTTCTAACAAGTGCCAGCCTTTGTGCAAATGGTGAAGCCTTTGATAGTGCAGTACACAACATTTTACCAGATTGTCCAAATCTTGGAATTGCAGCTCATTTAAACATTATGGAAGGTAAAGCCCTTACAGATTGCCCACTATTAACTAATGACGAAGGAAGTTTCAATATTGGTTACGGTTATTTAGTCCTTAATCAAAAAAAATGGGAACTTCTTGAACAAATAGAACAAGAATTTAGGGCTCAAATTGAAAAAATTAAAGAAAATGATGTTGAAATCGACCATTTAGATTCACATGTTCATACACACGCAATACCTGAAATATTTAAAATAACTTGCAAATTAGCAAAAGAATACAATATCAAATATGTGAGAACACAATATGAAGAATTATACTTTATTCCAAAACTTCTCAAACATTTGAATTTTAGCTATCCTATGAATTTAGTAAAAATTGCATTACTACAATATTTTACATTGAAAAATAGAAAAACTTTAAATGAATATGGGCTCAAATCAAATGATTTTATTATTGGCGTAGGATATACAGGCATGATGGATTCTGATGCTATCAAATATGGATTGAAAGCCATAGAAGAAGAAAGTATTGTCGAAGCATTAATCCACCCATGTAAATATGATGATGCTACTAAAAATAGTCACACAAAAGAATTTTCAATAACCCAAAATAAAACGCTAGAAGATACAATTAACAGACTTGGGTTTGAGTTAACTAATTATAAGAAACTTGGATAATGAAAAATTTAATTGCTACAATTTTTCTTATTGGAATTCTATCAGTCTTTTTAATCTTCATATCAGAAACAGAAAAGACTAAAGAAGTTCTTGAGGTTTATACACCAACTAAAATAGGGATAGATATCGACAAAAACAAAACTATCTCAAATGAAGAAATATTTTGCATAGAAGGAGTTGAAAGTTTTTCGCTCGAACCAAGCGAAGAATTTTATAACAACAATTCAAAACAATACAATTTAACAAACGAAGATTTTATCAGTCTAGGATACTTGGCTCAAGAATTTGCAACGAATACCATATTACACAAAAAAGTTTCATTCTCTCCGACCTCAAAAATCACTAATGAATGTAAATTCGCAAACATAAAAATTAACAATCTTGAATACAAAGACATTTTACTAAATAGCGGTTTTGGAGTAAATGGTAATAAAATTGGAAACATAGAGAACTTTAGAAATAAACTTGAGAAAGCAAAAAAGCTTCATCTAGTAGTTCTAAACCACCATTCGAACAAATACCATACGCTTGATTGTAAATATGGTAAATTAGCTCACGATACAATCATTCTACCGAAAAGACAACTTCCAAAGAATGCGAAGCCATGCAATTTCTGCTTTAAACAACAGATTAAAAAGAAAAAGACTTTCAAATATAAAAAAGATTTTGACATTTTTAATATTCCAAATATTCCAACGCCTCCACTCGTTTTAACACAAGGAGATATTGCCTTATATTTTACGGACTTCACACACAAACTTAATCCAGATAACACCTGTTCATCATTAGTTTGTACAGAATTTGTAAAACTTACAAATCAAGCAAACGAAAGCATTGATATTGCAATTTTTGGATACGAAGATGTACCCAAAGTTACAGAAGCATTAAAAAAGGCTAAAGATAGAGGGGTTAAAATTAGATTTGTATATGATGAAAATTACAATACAGATAAAACCTATTATTCTGCAAATGACATTATAAAAAATTTATCGACAGTATCAAAATCAGACAGAAATGAATCTATAACAAACAGTAATTATCTTATGCACAACAAATTCATAATATTTGATAAGAAAATTGTTTACACTGGATCGATGAATTTTTCTAAAAACGGTTTATCTGGATACGATCAAAATGACGTTGCGGTAATAAAATCAAAAGAAATTGCAAATTTATACGAAAAAGAGTTTAATCAAATGATTGCTGGGCATTTCCACAAGGAGAAAGAAAAACATAATACTACTAATACTTTCAAACTCCTTAATAGCAGTATTGAAGTTTATTTTTCACCTCAAGACAAAACTTCAAATAGAATTATTGAAATCATCAAAAATTCAAAAAAATCCATTTATGTTCCAACATTTTTGATTACGCATTCAGAAATTTCAAATGAACTAATCAAAGCCCATAAAAGAGGTGTAGATGTCAAAATCATAATAGATGCAAATAATGTTTACACTAGAAACAGTAAACATCAAATCCTAAGAAATAATGGAATACCACTAAAAGTTGAAAATTATGCAGGGAAATTGCATTCCAAAACAATGGTTATTGATGGCAAATATATAATACTTGGCTCCATGAATTTTTCAAACAGTGGAGAAAATAAAAATGATGAAAATCTACTAATTATTGAAAATTCAAAATTAGCACACAATTACGAAACTTTTTTCAAATATCTTTGGGCTATGATTCCAGACAAATACTTAAAACATAATCCAAAATCAGAAAGTAAAGAATCAATTGGTTCTTGTACAGATGGTGTTGATAACAATTTCAACGGGAAAATAGACAAACAGGAAGAATCTTGTAAATAAACTCTTCCTGTTCATAAAGTTATATTCTAAATTATTACTACATTCTTTCTGGAGCTGAAACAGCTAAAATTGTTAACGCATTAGAAAGAACTGTTTTGAACGCCCAAACCAAAGCTAATCTAGCCTTTGTTAATTCAATGTCATCTGTAATTACACGAGTAGAATTGTAGAATGAATGGAATTCAGAAGCTAATTCCTGAACATATCTACAAATAGTGTAAACTTGTCTTGTTTGAGCAGAGGAAACAATCAAAGACTTAAATTCTTCAAGTTTCAAAATCAATTTTCTAGCTTCTTTCATTGTCAAAGACATCAAATTCTTATCAAAATTAGAAGTTAGTTTATCGAAGTCCTCTTTTGAAATAACCGCTGGAATAGTTTTACCAGATTCAGTGTCAACTCTATCGTTTGTTGCATTTCTTATGATAGAACAAGCTCTAGCATGTGCATATTGAACATAGAATACAGGGTTTTCATCAGAATTTGTTTTTGCTAGTTCAATATCAAAATCCAAGGTTGTATCGATATTTCGCATCGCCATCCAAAAACGAGTAGCATCCACACCAACTTCATCAATCAAGTCCTCAAGGGTAACCATATTTTTACGTTTTCCCATACGAACTTCATTTCCATTGATTACAAGATTTACAAGTTGTCCTAGTAAAACTTCCAATTTATTAGGGTTATAACCTAGTGCTTCAATTGAAGCCTTAACCCTCGCAACATAACCATGGTGATCTGCACCCCAAATATTAATCATTCTGTCAAATCCACGTTCTAATTTATCAACGTGATAAGCAATATCGGCTGTTAAATATGTATTTGAGCCATCAGCTTTTTTGATAACTCTATCTTGGTCATCACCATAATCAGATGATTTGAACCATACAGCACCTTCTTTTTCATAGATTTTTCCACTATTGCGAAGTTTCTGAACACATTCATCTACTTTACCAGATTTATGAAGGGTTAATTCAGAATAGAAATTATCAAAATTAACTCTGAATTTATCTAACAAATCACGTTGAACCTTTTCTTCATAATCTTTCGCATAATCACAATATACTTGCAAATCAATTTTATCTGCATCATTTCCAACAGCAGCTAACTCATCTTTTTTGTCTTGTACAAATTTCTTTGCAACAGGAACTAAATAATCTCCAGGATAATAATTTTTTCGTTCAATTTCATCTTCTGGAAAATCAACATCCAAGCCAAAAACCTGTTTAACACGAATAACCAATGAACGACCAAGTTTTTGAATTTGAGAACCAGCATCGTTGATGTAAAATTCTTGATAAACATCATGCCCATAAAACTTTAATAAATTAGCTAAAGCACTACCCATAGCAGCCCAACGGCCATGACCAATATGGAATGGGCCAGTTGGATTAGCAGAAATATATTCTAGAATAATTTTTTCTTTATTAATTTTATCTGGTTTACCAAAATTATTTTTCTTTGCAAATACTTCTTCTATAAGATTAACAAGAAGAGAATCTCCAGCCTTAAAGTTGATAAAACCTCCAATTACTGAAAAATCAGAATCTTCTTTATCAATAAACTCAAGAATAGAATTAGCTATCATAGGAGGAGCAATTCTAGCAGAACGAGCTAAAGAAGAAACATTTATTGCAAAATCTCCAAAATCAGGATTTTTCGGCTTTTCAACAGATAAAGTCCCCTTTGTATATTCTGTCATTTGCCCTAATTTATTTGCAACAATTGCTTTTTCAATTGCGTTTTCAACTTTATTCAAAAAATAATCTCTTAACATACTAACCTCATATTAATTTTACCATTTGCATTAATTATATAATAAACAGGGGTAAATATAAATACTCACCCCTGTTCATATTAAAAATATTAAAACTTAAAAATCATATTCAGGAATTTCAAAAGGTTCATTATTTGCATCTTTGTCAACAAATTTTAAATAATAATCCATCGCAATATCCTTAGATTTTGCATAATATTCTTGTGGAATAAATTCTTCATGGAGTTCAGTTCTATCACCTGAGTAATTTCCTAAAACAGAAGCATATTTTTCAATATCATCCTTATTTAAGCCTCCACCATATGCTTTTGTTTTAGCATCTGTTCCAGAAGGACGAATTTCAATATACTTATCATCAAACTCTAGGTATGTTCCATCTCCTACAAATTTTACAGATTTTAAATTATCAAAATTTAAGCCTTCAGAAGAAAATTTATCATTAAGAACATTCTTTATCTGCGTTAAAGAAATTTTATTTTCTCTCAATGCAATAGCCATAGCCAAGTAGAACATATCATTTTTAGTTCTAAGAGCCTCACCTGCAACTTTAGCCTCCTTAAGTTTATTAATATCAGGTTCTGACTCATTATAATAAGCTATATCCACCCTAGTATCAAATTTTCCTATAATATTGTTAGATTCAAAAACATCTAATAAATATTGAGATAACGAAATGCCTAAATCATTAATTTTTGACACAAGAGAAGAAGCAACAATTATAGCTTCAGTTGCACTTTTTTCTCTCATTGCAACTGCACATCTTCCGTGTTGAGATTGAATAAGTTCTTCTGTTCCCATAATCATTCCACCAGATTCTTCACCGCCAAATAATAAGCGTGGATTTACACCCAAATCAATGGAATTTCCAAATACATCGTCAACAACAACCGAATCAGTAGGATTATTCTTTAGTTTTAATTCCACTTTTTTCATAATGTTAGCAATTTCTTTGAAACCAACAGGAACATTAACAACTTTTACATCATTATTTTTGGCCCATTCATCCCAAGATAGAGCGGATGCAGTTGTTTTAATCATAAATCTTGGATGATTATCCCACAAATTCTTATCTTTCAACTGCTTTGCCCAAAAATCCATAAGCATTAAGAATGCTTGGTTAGCACTAAATACAGTCAAGACAACTTCATCACTTAATTTAATATAATCAACACCAAGTTTATCAAGTTCAGAAATTCGTTCAGAAGATTCTGTTTGTGTAATAGTCAATCTATCGTGATCTGGATCTGTAATAAGAACAACTGTTCCAATAGGATAATCTTTCAATCTTTCAGAATAATTCATAGTATCTATTACAGGGAAAAACTTTGTTCCATCTGCTCTTTTCGCAATAACAGTAGCATCTACGGAATAATCATAAAAAGCTTTTTCTCCTTTGGGCGTAACGTCATATTTCCCAATAGAATGGAAAAAGGAATCCTCTTCAATATCAAACCAATCAAACTTTTCAGAGATTTTTAACTTATTCAAAACTCGAGATAGGGTTCGATATGCAGAACCACCAACATTTTCAATTACTATTTTTGAGTTTAAATTTTTAATCAAATCTAAATTAAAATCTTGAGCAACCCCTGATTTCAAATATTCTACATACAAATCAACACCATCATCCACGAGTTTTAAAACATTTTCATTTATCAATGGATTATCAGAAGCAGAAATTTTGATTTCATATGAACCTTTTTTGTTAACTTCATCAAATATTGATTGAATTTTATCAACAAATTCCATAGATTCTTCTGGCAAATATTGACTACCTTGGCTGTTCAAATCCTTTGTAGCATTTTTTACAGAAATACCATGGCTAGATGTAATATATTCCCCACCTAACAAATCTAGCTTGAATGCTAAAAATGAAGCTAACCAAATAGGAATTGTTCTCTTTCCAACAGGAACAAGAGTTTCTATACCTTGAGCTGCTTGAATTCTCGTAATTGCATCTAAAAACAATTGAGAATTATAACGAACTTCACATCCCGCAACTTTTACAATCCTTTTATTTGGATATTTTTCTTTCGCAACAAGAGCTTTTGCCAAAGTCGCAAGAACAATCCCAACTAAGTTAATAGGAAATCTTGTATCTTGAGGATATAAAATATTTTGAGGACCTCTAATACCCGCTGTAGAAACTTTTGCCTCTTTTGCATAACCAGCAAACCAATCCTCCAAGCCTAATCCTTCTGGATTTGATTGTTCATCATATTGTTTCAAGTGTTCTTTCTTCAAAATAAAAGAAAATTCACCTTTATTATTAAAATCCATAAGATTTAAACTCTTGATATAATTTGGGGTTTTATCATATACGCTTTTAAATAATTCATTTTCTAACAAATTATTTGATTTTTTTAACTCAAACATCTTATCTCTCCTTACTTTACCTTGATAATACAATAAAAAAAATTATAAAGTAGCCTCCAAACATATTTTTATGTATAATAATCATACAGACAATGGAGAGAGAAATTATGACAAAACAAAAAAAACAATATTCTTCAAGAAAGGCATCCCAATTTAATATTTGGAGAACCCTATTTCAATTTTTAGTCTGTAAAATTGGCTATATGGTAAGATTAAAACTAGTGTACAGATTAGAAGTTCATGGACTTGAAAATGTACCAAAGGATAATAGATATATTGTTTGTCCAAACCACTTATCAACCTTGGATCCACCTTTAATGGTAGCAGTTATGCCTAGAAGTGTTTCTTTTATGGCAAAGAAAGAGCTTTTTGATATTCCATTCTTGAGATGGTGGATTGACTGGCTTGGAGCTTTTGCAGTGAATAGAGAAAGCTTAGGACCTTCAACAGTTAAAACAGTACAAACTATCAGAGAAAGCAACTGGGTACTTGGAATGTTTCCTCAAGGCACAAGAGGTGTACCTGGAGAAATTAGAGGAGTAACTAAAGGTTTTGCGGGCTTAGCTAAGCTAACAAAATGTGACATTTTGCCAGTTGGAATTATCGGGTCAAACGAAGTAAAAAGATGGCCTTTTACAGGAAAAATTATTGTAAATATTGGGAAACCAATTCCTTATGATAAAAACACTGATATTGTGAAAGAAAAATGGATTGAAGAAATTCAAAAACTTACAGGATTCAAATACATAGAAGAAGAACAACCTGCAGATAAAATCACTGAAGGAGAGAAGAATAATGGCTAAAGAAGTTCGAAACTTCAACCGAAGATATGCAAAAGAGTATAACATATTTAGAACAATTTTTTACATGGGTTTCTTATATATTGTTGTGTACGGTTTTTATTTAATCTTCTATAATTTTAAAATTGAAGGTCGCAATAACATTCCAGCTCACAAAGCAAAGGCAGGAAAATATATTTATGCGGGAAACCATGTTTCAATATTTGACCCACCGATGGTTTCAATGGCAGCAAATTGTCCAATTGCATACATGGCAAAAAAGGAACTTTTTGACCCAGACGAAAAACTTAGTTGGCTAGTAAAAAGGTTAGGGGCTTTTGCCGTTGACAGAACAAAGCCAGAAATTGCAACATTTAAAACTGTTAAAGATGTTTTAAGCACAAGTTGGTCTTTAGGAATTTTCCCTCAAGGAGGAACTAGACCTTACGGGAAACTAGAAGGAATTAGAAAAGGATTTGCCGTTATTGCTAAAAATGCAAAAGCAGATATAATCCCTGTTGCAATTGCAAATTGGGACGGATATCCAAAATTAAAACCATTCACAAGAAGAAATGTAACAATTAAAATTGGAAAACCTATTTCTTACAAACTTAAAGAGGATGAAATAATATACGAATGGTGTAAACAAATTTCTGAAATGGCTGGTTATGAAAATTGTGCAGAAATTCCAGAATCATACATGGCTACAAATGAAGAATCACCTGTTAAAGTTCTAAACTAAAAGAATTTACAATTTGATTACATATAAAAAATAAAGCCCCTTTAAAAAGGGGCTTTATTTTATTTAAAGAAAGGAATTTTTATAAATCAACTGCGATTGATTAAAACCTAAGCAGCAGTCTTAACTTGTTCTTGTTTTGGTTGTTCAGACTTTGCTTGTTCTGGTTGAGCTTGAATTTGATTCAATTTATCTAACGCAGCTTTTGCAGCTTCTGCTACATTCGGATCTTTGTCATCCTTAGCAACAGTGAATACAGTTGTTAAGTCTTTTTTGTATTCAGGGTTTTGTAAGTAGCTCAATGCTTCAATTGCAGATGCTCTTACCATTGGGTTTGGATTATCTTTCAATTGATCTACAATTGTTACAGCTCCTGGAAGTTCTGTTAATGGAACTGTAGAATTTGATAATCTAGCTACTTCATCTGCGTATAGTTTTTGCATTATTGCAGATGTGAACAAAGCATAGCTCTTATTTCTTTCAGCTTTTTCCTGAGGTGAAATTGTATTAGCTAAAGTTTTTTCTTGTTCAGTTACTTCTTTACCTGACATTATTTTTTCTCTAGCTGCAACTTGCTCTGCAGTTGGGCCTTCCAACTTGCTTGAATCAAAGTTAATGATATTTGTTAATGCATCGAACACTTTTGTATCAACTAATTCAGTTGCTTTTTCTGGAGATTCTTTTACCATCTTAGCAATTTCTTCCATCGCTGTTACTTGAGCATCAAAATCAGGGTTTGCTAATTTTGCAATAAAAGAATTCAAATCAACTTGAGGAGCAACAGGTTCAGAAGGAACTACTTCTGGTTTAGCTGCTTCTGTTGTTTTTGGAGCTTCAGCTGGAGTTGCCACTGGTTGTGGAGCTACCGGAGCTTCAGAAATTTGAGGTTGAGGTACAACTACCGGAGTTGGCTCAACTGGAACTTGTTGTGGTGTAACAACTGGTTGATTAAAATTTTGTTGTTGAACCGCAGGAGCTACTTCTGGAGCTTTTGGTGCTTCTTGCGGAACTGTTGCAACAGCTGGAGCAGGTGCTGGTAATGGAGTTGGATAACTCATTTGAGGTGGCATATAGCATGGTTGCTGAGCTGTTTGTGGGTAGTTATATACTGGAGCTTGTGGGTAATTGTAAAGAGGCATTGTTGGTTGAGCATACGCTGCTTGTTGTTGACCGCCTACGCCTTGAGCTCCAACTGATGGATTACTGATTTCAATATTTACAGCATTATATTTCGGTTGTTGTGGAACAGGCATATATGTTGTCTGTTGTTGTACCATATAAGGGTTTGTCATCGGTACACATGGAATTTGATTCATAAATTTTTCCTTTCCTACATAAAATTGAGTCTATTACCATTCTACCCTTTAAATACTTATGAAGGGAAAATATTGCTAAATTATCCAGATATTTTAATAAAACTTTACATTAAAAATAAAACTTAAGACTATGATTGAATTTCAGGGATATACACAATTAACAGAAAATTTAATGGAAAGAATAAGGTTTTTATGGTAAAATTATGAATGTGAGGGGTATTAAATAGCCTAAAAAGCACGATATATTTGAGGATATAGATGAAGATAGACAAAACTAAGACAAATTCAGTAAGAAAAGCGTTCGGAAAAACTTTAGCTGAAATTGGGGAACAAAATGAAAAAATTATTGTCATGGATGCAGATTTGGCATGCTCAACGCAAACAAAAATTTTTGCAGACAAATTTCCAAACCGATTTTTTGACTGTGGGATTGCAGAGCAAAATATGGTTGCAACAGCTGCAGGTTTAGCATCCGAAGGGAAAATTCCTTTTGTAGCAACTTTCGCAGTATTTGCAACTGGAAGAGCATATGACCAAATCCGAAATGGAATTTGTTACCCTAAATTCAACGTAAAAATAATAGGAACACATGGTGGCATAACAGTGGGAGAAGATGGAGCAACTCACCAAGCCTTGGAAGATATTTCTTTAATGAGAGGCCTTCCGCATATGACAGTAATTGTTCCTTCAGATTGCAGAGAATGCGAAGAAGTTATTAAATATGCATCTCTACACAACGGACCGGTATATATAAGAATACCTAGAGGAAATGTCATAGATATATTTGATAACAACTACCACTTTGATATTAACAAAGCTATTGTTGTAGAAGAGGGGTCAGATATATCAGTTTTCACAAATGGAGAGACTTTACCAGAAGTTCTGTTAGCAGCAGAAGAACTAAAAAATGACAACATCTCAATTGAAGTAATAAATGTACCGGTCGTTAAACCATTAGATGTTAATACTGTGGTTGAAAGCGTTAAGAAAACAAAAATTGCAATTACAGTTGAAAATCACTCAATAATTGGAGGGCTTGGCTCTGCAATATGCGAAACACTGGCAGCCCAATTACCTTCAAAAGTTTATCGTATTGGTATCAATGATGAATTTGGACAGAGTGGCAAAGCAGAAGAACTCATGAAACATTATGGGTTAGATTCAGAAACACTTGCAAAAAAAATTAAAACAATAATAAAAAATGAAAAAGAACAGGACAATATATGATCACTTTTCAAAATGTAACCAAAAGATATAAAAATGACCACTATGCGTTGAAAAATGTTAGCTTACAAATACATTCAGGGGAATTTGTTTTTATTGTAGGAGCTTCTGGTGCAGGTAAATCTACGCTTATGAAACTTTTATACAGTGAAGAAAAGCCTACAAGTGGGATTGTATCTATTGGGGGACTAAATATAGCAAACTTAACAAATAATAAGATTCCAAACCTTAGAAGATGTATGGGAATTGTTTTCCAAGATTATAAATTATTACAAAATCAAACAGTATATGATAATGTTGCATACGTAATAAGAACTCTTGGAATCAGCAGTAAAGAAATTGATGCTCGTGTAAATGGAGCACTAAAAATTGTTGGTCTACACGAAAAGAAAAAAGCAACCCCTGCAGAATTATCCGGAGGGGAGCAACAGAGGGTTGGAATTGCGAGAGCAATCGTAAACGGACCTCCACTGTTAATTGCAGATGAACCTACAGGGAACTTGGATCCAAAGAATTCAATGGAAATTATGCAAATATTAGATCAAATCAACCAAAGAGGAATTACAGTTATTGTTTCAACACACGATAACGCTATGGTTGATTACTTCAGAAAGAGAGTTATCACTCTTGACCACGGAGAGATAGTAAGGGACATACAAGCAGGTACTTATGAATAAGAACTTAAAATCAAACGTAAAAAAACATATTCCAAAAGACTGGCTATGTGAATTGAGAATATTATATAGATTAGGAAAAGAAACACTTAATGATATTATTCGCACAGGATGGGTAAATATCGTAATTATAACAACAATGGCTGCAATTCTTATGATATTTGCAGCATGTTTTAGAACTGCACTTTCAATTTCATCTTTTTCAAAAGAACTTGGCAGTGCATTAGAAATTTCTGTTTACCTTAAAAATAGTTCTAATGCCAAGGAAGTTAAGTCTGAAATCTCAAAATTTGAACACGTTGAAAGTATCGAAATCATTCCAAAAACTGAATCGTGGAGCAAACTGAAAAATGAGATGAGTTTACCAAATATTGACAACCCTCTTCCTGACACGTTACATGTAAAGGTAGATATACCAGAGCATTTACAAGGAGTTTTTGACAATATAAGAACGATTCGTTCGGTTGAAGACATGAGTTATGCAAAAGACTTAGCAACAAAAATTGAACTAGTTAACCATGTCGTTAAAACAATTACAGTTGTAGTTATAGGGATTATGGGATTATTAACAATCACAATTATCAATAATACTATTCAGCTTGTTATACAATCAAGAAAAGAAGAAATTGAAATAATGAGATTAATGGGAGTAAGTAATTGGTACATAAGATTTCCATTTATTATGCAAGGGGCATTTTACGGATTTACGGGATCGCTACTAGCACTTATTCCACTTAACTATATCCAAAATGGACTAATTAATGTTCATAAATTCTTTATGATACCATCACCTCCATATGCTCAAAATTTAGTTATCCTTGTGATGTTTACGATGAGTATCCTATTTGGAGCAGTTGGAAGTTTTTGGTGTATAAAAAAACATTTACAGGTATAGCTTTTAATGATTAATAACAATAACATATTATTAATATCAGAAAATGCAGAAGCAACAGAACTAATTTTAAATAAATTAGTTCTGTTGCGTGATAATGATAAAATTGAAATTTGTAACAACTACAAAGAAACTAAAAAAGCATTACAGAATTCTTTATGTTGTGTTGTTCTGTTATATGCAAACATTAATGACCAAGATTCCGTAATTAAATCAATACGTACAATCAAAGATACCAAACAAGATATTGAAATTATACTTATTCCTAGTGATATAAATTCAGAATTTATTTTAAAAGCATATGATGAAGGAATTTACGATTATATTACATTAGAATCAGAAAATTTTGATTTTGCAATCAAAACAATCAATTGCTTTAAACTAAGAACTTTAAAAAACATCGAACAACGTAATGAAAAATTTCTATATCAACAAGGTGTAATAGATGAAAAAACTAACCTATATAAATATAATTATCTCAAGGAAATTTTCATCGATATTTCTGATGATTTAAGGATAAAAAAAGGAATATTCTGCATACTCACACTTGATGAAAAAAATAAAACTAAAATTTCGACCAATAGACTTGCTGGCATTATTAAAAATACAGTTAGGGGAGACGATGTTATAGCTATAGCAAGAGGTGGAAAGTTTTATGCTATATTGCCAAATATTGATCTAGAGGGAACAAAAAACTTATTAAATAAAATTCAAGATAGAATTGGTAATGACTTCAAAATTAGAGCCGGACTCTCCAAAATAGGTATTCAATCGTTCGAAACACTTGATAAGCTCACCCAAGATAGCTTAAAATCTGCAATACAGAATGATGAAATGTGCATTTCTTTAACTGAACAACTAAACCCAGTAGAGATGTGGATAGATGAAGAAAATATTTCCCAGCATAAAGATTTTAAACTTTTCAAAGTTGCATTTACAAACAAGATGAAAAATGTTATAGAACCAATATTTTTCAGATTTCAAAAAGAATGCGAAACAAAACTTACAAATACACAAGTAAGCCAGTATGCAAATAATATAGAAAGTGTTTTCAGCTTAAAAAACGAAAATTTACACAGTGAATTAGTTATCAGATTTAATGGTTTTGCAAAATTCAAAATAGAAATTAACCATAGCGGGCTTGATAGTGCTGAAAACACAAAACTTGAAATTCCACTAAGTAAATTAACGGATAAAGAGCTTACAAAACTATTAAAACAATTAAAACAAGAATATAAACAATACGCATTTAGAAAAGGAGATTAGAAAATGTTAAATATTGAAGATAGTGCTTTGGTTATCATTGATATTCAAGATAGATTAGTTCAAGCCTCAAAATACGGAGAAGAAATAGCTCAAAACATGACAAAAGTAGCAAAAGCCGCAAAAGAGTTAGGGATTCCAATAGTTGCAACAGAACAATATCCAAAAGGACTTGGGCATACAGTTCCTCAATTACAAGAAGCTTTTGACGAAAAAACTTTTGTAACAGAAAAAGCCTCTTTTTCTGCTCTATTAGAACCAATTTTTGCACAAAAAATTAACGAATTAAAAAATTCTGGAATTAAACAAATTGCAATTGGGGGAATAGAAACCCACATTTGCGTACTTCAAACAGCAGTAGCATTGATGAATGAAGGGTTTGAGGTTTATGTAATAAAAGATACTTGTGCAAGTAGAAATAAAAAAGAATACAAGGCTGGCTTAGAACTTTTAAAACAATATGGAGCAAAAATTACTTGTGTTGAAATAGCACTATTTGAATGGTTAAAAACCTCTAAAAATCCGAAATTTAAAGAGGTTCAAGCACTTATAAAATAAATTACTCAAATCATATTAAAAAGGTAGTTTTGCAAAACTACCTTTTTTTTACGGACTTAAAATAACCATTTCGCAATTTTTGCAATCGAATTTCAGTGGATATTTTTTACCATTTGCATCAACTAAATATAGCTTTTTACAAGGTTTTCCACATAAATCTGATGCAAATTTCAAACAATGCTTCGTACGCATGAGCTCAATACCAGAAGAAACATTTTGTTGAGCTTCAAGTGCGGGTTCAAGGACATCACAATTACAATTTTTATAAAACTCTTTTGCCTCAGAGTTAAAAACATTACCTTTATAATCAATTTTGCGAGACGAGAAATCAGCATAACGAATAGGTTTTTGAGAAATACGAGTATATTTCTGTAATCTTTCTTTACTTAATAATGTTAACAAAGTTCGACGTAACTCATTTATTTTAGAAACAGGAATAAATTTTAAATTATCATCTAAAATTTGCATGCGTTGAAGATAAAAATGACTATCACCCATTTTATTAAACTGAGCAAGGTAACTTTGTTTCAATTTTTCGATATTTTTAGAATTTTCACCATCTGGCAAGACCATACTAACAGTGTTAGAATCTTCATCTATAGCTATAATCTTAGAATTTTCAATATTTATGCTTACCCCAATTTTCCTTACAGTTTTAGAATTTGCAAGCTGTTTTTCAAATTTCGCATCAAAATTACGGTATAAAACAAGTCCTGATTTTAATCCATTCATTTTATTTGGGTATACCCGATGACCATCCACCTTGTTAACTAAAAATCCAGTCATTTCGCCATTATGGATAAAGCAAATTCCATCTTGTGGGTTCAAATTGGCATCAATTTCAAATGAATTATTGAATACTCGTGATATTTTTCCAATTTTTTCACCTCTAGATTTTGGAGATGTAAAATTAAAACATTGCTCTCTCCCATTCAGGAAGTACGAAGTGTATCCTCGATTAAAAGTTTTATATAAATCGGGTTCAAAATCGAGAAACACTTTGCCTGAAGAAGTTCTATTTGCATATTTATTTATTAAGTTATTATAATAAGCCGTAACATTACGCACATAACTTATATCTTTTAAACGTCCTTCAATTTTAAAAGAATTTACCCCGCAATTAATAAGTTTTTCAATGCTTTCAGAGGCATTAAAATCTTTTAAAGACAATAAATATTTATCTTTTTGTATAAATTTACCAGATTCATCAACCAAAGAATATTTTTTTCTACAAGGCTGAGCACACTCACCTCTATTAGCTGAACGCCCACCATTAGCGAATGATAAGTAACATTGACCACTATACGAAACACAAAGGGCTCCATGAATAAAAGTTTCAATTTCACAATTCGTATTTTGACAAATTTCAGCTATTTTATCAACAGAAAGTTCTCTTGCAAGAATAACTCGAGAAACACCTAAACTATCGAAAAACTTAGCCTTTTCAAGTGTTCTGGTATTACACTGAGTACTTGCGTGAATTTCAATAGGTGGCAACTTTCCATCAATTGCAGCTTTTAATAAACCCATATCTTGAACAATAATTGCATCAACACCAATATTATATAGGTTTTCAACTAAATTTATTGCTTCATTTAATTCTTCATTATTAAGAATTGTATTAATTACAACGTGAATTCTAACATTAAACAAATGAGCATAATTTACTAGTTTTTCAATATCTTCAAGTGAATTCGGAGCATTTTTTCTTGCTCCAAAATTTGACGCTCCGATATATATTGCATCCGCACCACTATTTATTGCTGCAATTGCTGTTTCTAAATTTTTTGCAGGCGCTAATAATTCAACAGTTTTCATATCCCTATTTTACTATAAAATTATCAAGAAATTGTAATAATCCAGATATATTTTACAATTAATGATAAAATTGCTTAAAGAGGTATTTATGAAAATAGCATTGATTAACCACGGATGTGCAAAAAACCTTGTAGATGCAGAACTCATGCTTGGGTTACTGGATCAAAAAGGATATACAATAACACTTGATGAAAATGAGGCTGATATAGTCATAGTAAACACATGCTCATTTATTCATGATGCAGAAAAAGAATCCGTACAAAGTATTCTTCAAATGATTGATGAAGGGAAAAAGGTAATCGTTACGGGTTGTCTCTCTCAAAAACATGATAAAGATTTAAAAGAAGCTATTCCAGAATTATCTGGAATGATTGGAACTTCAAACCTTAAAGATGTAGTTAAGATTATAGAAGACATTGCAAAGGGTACAGAATACGAAAGTATTATAGAAGAAAAACCCGAATATCATTATTTAGAAGACATTCCTAGACAGCAAATTACGATGGGAGCAAGTTCATATCTAAAAATTGGGGAAGGTTGTAATTATAGCTGTGGATATTGTATTATTCCAAAATTAAGAGGCAAATACATTTCTCGACCAATTGAAAACATTGTAAAAGAAGCGAATTCTCTTGTTGAGAAAGGCGTTTCAGAAATCATACTAATTGCACAAGATACATCATCTTACGGAATTGATTTATATGGGAAACAAGCACTCCCTCAACTACTTGAGGAGTTAAACAAAATCGAGGATTTATCGTGGATAAGAATTATGTATGCTTACCCAACACAAATGACAGATGAACTTATTGATGCAATCGCAAAATTAGACAAAGTCGTTAAATATGTTGATATTCCATTACAACATTCACACCCAGAAATGTTAAAAAGAATGAAACGACCAGTGATGGATTATAAAAAACTCGTGCAAAAAATAAGAGATAGAATTCCAAATGTTTCAGTTAGGACCTCACTTATTGTCGGTTATCCTGGGGAAACAGAAGAAGAATTTGAACACTTGTATAATTTTGTTAAGGATGTTAAGTTTGACCGAATGGGAGCTTTTGAATATTCAAGAGAAAAAGGAACCTATTCTGACAAGCTAAAAGGACACCTTAGCAAAAAAATAAAAAAAGAAAGACGTAACAAACTAATGGAATTACAACAAAAAATTTCATTAGAAAACAACGAAAAATATATAGATAAAGCTATAAAATGTATCGTAGAGGGATACACTGACGATGGAGTGATTATCATGAGATCAGAACACGATGCCCCAGAAATTGATGGACTAGTATATGCTACAAGTAACAGAGAAGTTATCCCAGGCGATATTGAAGCTGTAAAAATTACAAAAGCAGATGAATATGATTTATTTGGAGAAATTATAGAAGAATTATAGAAGAGGAAATATGGAATACGTAGAAAATAAAGAGCTAGAAACAAAAGAAATTAAAGGCATATTTACAGATATGCTAAAATATGCACCGTCAAAATTATGTGGAATGCTTGGGAATGTCATTACAGTCCCAATTTATACAAGCTTATTCTCAACAGAACAATATGGTTTGTACACAATATCAATAGCAATGTTATCATTCCTTTGTATTTTATTTTCTGATTGGGTAGGACTATCAGGTTTAAGATTCTTCAGACATCACCAATTGATGGAAGATTTACCAAAGTACCTTACAACTCTTGTTACAATATTAACATTAAACATGATTTTAATGTTCGCTATATCTTTCATATTTAAAGATAGCCTATATAGCTTTTTCCATGTTCCATTTAAATATTTCTTAGCTGTATTATTTTTAATTATTCCAGTTGCAATCAGAGCATTGTTATCACAATTATTAAGAGCTCAGCTAAAATCTGTATCATATACATTAACAACAATATTAAACCAATTTGCAACAATATTTCTCGCAGTTTTCTTTGCAAAATTTTTCAACCTAGGAGCTGCATCAATATTACTGGCAATGGGAGTATCTATATCTCTGATAGATATATTATTACTTTATCAAAGTGAAATTCTCAAGGTTTTTAAAATACAAAAAATCGAATGGAAATTTATTGTTCCAATTATTAAATACGGAATTCCAATTGCGGCAACATCCCTTAGTGCTTGGATTATAACCCAAAGTAATAAATTTATTATGAACGGTATTAGCGGATTTTCGAAAGCTGCACTTGTGGGTGTTGGATACGGACTTACCTTGCCAATCCTAATGACGCTATTTGCAATGATTACAGTTGCAGCAATTCCAAGAATTATTAACTTATATGAAGCTAAAATTGATGTAAGACCAATTATTTCCAAATTCTTAGGATATTACATTCTTGTTGCATTACCAGTAATATCAATTATCAGCCTTTATAGCGTAGATTATACTCATATGTTTACAAATGCCAAATTTTATGAAGCAAGCATTCTTGTTCCGTATTTTTCATTCGGAGTATTTTTCTTAGCAATGACAGACTATACAACACTACAATACCATCTTGCAAACAAAACACACATTGAATTTATAATCAAATTAATTTCTGGAATTATTGGTGTTGTTCTTAATGTTGTCCTAATTCCAAAGATGGGATTAGTTGGGGTAGGTATCGCAACTCTATCAGCAAACTTTTTATACCTGTTGCTCAGTTTGATTATTGTTTTACCAGATTTAAGATTAAAATTTCCACAAAATACATTATTTAGAATTTTGATTTCAGCAATACCAACGGGTATATTGTTGTATATACTAAAGAAATATTTATTGTGTATACCTGGAAACTGGCAAATGTTACTATGTCTTGTGATATTTTATGCAGGATACGCAATTTCATACAAGACACTTGTAAAAAATTCTGATTAATATTACTTAACAAAAAGTGAATATCTAGCAATTTTATATATTTAGAATCGTTATTATTTAAGTAATAGTTTTTATAGCATGTGAAGCATGGGCTTAAAAAAAAGTAATATTCAACGCTATTTTTCCATGTACTTGCTAGAATAAACTTAACTATGCCGATTATTTAAACTATCTAATTATATAATTATGAAAGGATATTCACATGAAAAATAGCAGAAAACGTAATAAACGAATTGTTGCATCAGCATTAACTGCACTATTTATTGCCCAACAATCAATGCTATTATCTGTTGTTGCCAGTGACATTTCAGGTGTTACAGGAAATAATGGAGTTTATAATATTAACCCAACACACTCAAACGGAGATGTTGGTTTTAGACACTACGAAAATTTTAATTTGTCAAAAGGAGATATAGCGAACCTAATTTATAAGTATGGTGCAACAGACATCGAAACTTTCGTAAACATGGTTGATAACCAAATCAATATTAACGGCATAGTTAACACCATGAGAGACAACAATTTTTATAATGGAAAAGCTATTTTCATTTCTCCAAACGGAATGGTTGTTGGAGCATCTGGGGTTTTAAATGTTGGTTCTCTCGGGGTTTATACTCCTAGTCAAGGGAATTACGACACACTTAGACTTAAACAGGATCAAGCTTCATTGAAAACAGCCACTGGAACAAGTGCAAATGGTGGAGCTCCAATAACAATTAACGGAAAGATTATTTCAGCAGGAAATGTTGATATTATCGGTGGTCAAGTTAACATTGCTAAAGGAGCTGGCATTGTCGGAGGTGTTAATGAAAACAAAATGTTAGCACTTACAAGTGAATCACAAGCAAATGCATTATTTAATAACTTAGTGAATACAAATGATTTATCAACAGGAAATGCTTTTGTAAGTGATAAAACAGGTCAAATAAAAATCACTTCAAACACCGGTGTAAATATTGCTGGAGATATTGTAAACTATGCAACAGGCGGGAATTATGAATACGGAAAAGGAGCATCAAACACAAATTATAGCGGTATAGAAATAAATAACTATGGTAAAAACGGAACAGTTATTTCAGGAAATATATCAAATACCAAAGGTTTAGTTCAATTTGACAACAACAAAGGATCAATGGATATTTCAGGGAACATCAAAAATGATGGAACTACACAAATATTCAATAGCCCATTTGCAGCATTTTCAAGCGAAGAAGAAATTAAATCAAACGCTGAAAACTCAGGATTGACAATTTCAGGAAATATTGACACCAAAGGAAACTTATTCATAAGAAATAAAGGTGGACAAGGTTTAAATATATCAGGAACCGTAAATCACAACGGTGATGCAAAAGTTCAAAACGGATACCTTTCAGATGACCAAGGCTACGACATTGGAGATTCAAGACTTGATAATACCGGAGCGTTAAATATTTCTGGGAAATTTAATACAACAGGCAATGCAGAATTCCTTAACACAGAACACGGTCAAGGCGGTTTGAATGTTACTGGCTCAGTTAAAACAGGAGAAGATGCAACATATACCAACCACGGTAAAGCTGGATTAAACATCAAAGATAATGGAAGCATTTCTTCAAATAATCTTGCAATGTTGAACACTGGCGTTGGCGGATTAAATATCTCTGGGAATGTAACTAATAATAAAACAGCTACTGTTACAAATAAAGCTGGAGATTTAACAATTGGTGGCACTTTCGTAAACGGAGGAGATGCAACTTTTACGAATGACGGAAACCAATTTAACATCGCAGGAACGGTAACAAACAAATTAACAGATGCAGAGAAAGAATTCGGCACTATTAACATGATTAACAATGGTGAAGGTGGATTTGTTATTGAAAATAGCGGGAATGTAAATGCTAAAAATTCTAATTTATCAATTACAAACAATTCAGGTGATTTAGTCATAGATGGCACAGTTACAAATGATGGTGGCAAAAAACTTACCAACAAGACTAAGATTTTAAATGATGGAAATCAATTGAACATCGGGGAAACTGGCAAGGTTAACACTTCTGGAGCCTTAGATATTACAAACAATGGCGAAGGTGGAATGTATATTGCCGGAACGGTGAATAATGATAACTCCGCTACAACATCAGACAAATCAACTTTTAAAGACAAAAATACAACCACAATTACTAATACTGCAGGAATCTTAAAAGTTGACGGGAATGTTTCTTCAAACACATCAGAGTTAACAATGACAAATGAAGGCAAAACTTTTGAAATTAATGGAAAAATTTCAGGGACAAACAATAATGTCAACCTAATCAATAAAAATGGAGCATTAGACTTAAATAGCACTGGCAGAGTTAATTCTACAGATGATATCAATATTACAAACTCTGGCAAAGGCGGAGTCAATGTTAAAGGTCTAGCAAATGCAAAGAAAAATGTTAACATCGACAACAAAGACAGTAATGTTGTAATTGGTGATAAAACAGAAAATAACAACTATGTAACAGCTGGCGAAAATATCAATATCGCAATTAACAATGGAAGCTTACTAAACTATGGAGTTGTAAAAACACTACTAAATGCTGGTGGCGACTTAAATATGAATGTTGTAGATGGAACAATCGGTCTTGATGTACAACAAAAAGCTTGCCAAGGCAGTGGTTGTACAGGTATCGGTCCTAAATCAGATGGTTCAAGAGATTTTACAAAATCAATTAACGCAAATATCAAGGGAAAAGTTACTGCGACAACGACAAACAAGGCGAATAAACCAGATGATTTGGTAATTAACTATGCTGCAATTGATTCAGATATGAATATAGATAAAATCAAAGCTGATGGTAAAGTTATCTTAACTGTTGATGATTTAAGCCATATTACAACGGGTAAAGCCGATGGTAAGAGGTATAATATGATTAATGCTACTACCTCAGAAAATGGAACAAATATCATCGGTAAAGGTATTTCATTAATTTCTAATGGAAGTATTGGTTCAAAAGATAAGATGGTTACATTCATACAAACAGATGCAGATAACTATAAAATGGATGGACTTGCAAATAAAAACATCTACTTAAAAGAAAATAGCTTCAATGAATATGGCAGAGATGGTGAGGTTATTAAAAATGCAATTTGTACAATGATTGCAAGAGAAGGAGATTTATACCTTGAACTTGCAGGAAATACTACAATTGACAACATCACTGCTGAAGGTGATATGACTGTTATCACTAGAGGTAAAAACCTAACAATCACCAACTTAGGTCATATTGAAGATCCCGCAATTATAAATGGAGAAGATTACTTTGGACCTCACCATGATGGTTATGAATTTGATAAAGGTTACGACAAGGATGACTACAAATCTGAAATCCTTCCAAACAATGTAACTCTTAAAGCTCTTGACATTAACCACGTTATCAGACCAACAGAAGAACTTGTTGATGGAGCACATGAAGCTTGGGCAGATTCAACAGTTAGAGTAACAAATGCAGTTCTTGATAATGGAAAGATGGATATTACCGCAGATAATATCTATGCGAATGGCGTATATGTTCACTTTGGTAAAAATGGATACAGCAAAAAACCAGATGACTCAACAAACAAAATGATTGGCGTTGACGGAGATCCAATGGGACACTCAGTTAGACCAGATGATGTTGAAGGAATTGGAAGAACTGAAACTGAAAGAAACTACTATGATGAAGATGATACTCCACTAGTTCCAGATACAGATACCGACCCAGATACAGATACAGATACAGATACAGATACAGATACAGATACAGACACTGATACTGATACTGATACAGACACTGATACAGACACAGACACTGATACAGATACAGATACAGATACAGATACTGATACAGATACAGATACAGATACAGATACAGATACTGATACAGATACAGACACTGATACTGATACAGATACTGACACTGACACTGACACTGATACTGATACTGATACTGATACTGATACAGATACAGACACTGATACTGATACAGATACAGATACAGATACTGATACTGATACTGACACAGATACAGATACTGATACTGATACTGACACTGATACAGATACAGACACAGACACCGACACAGATACTGACACTGATACTGATACTGACACTGATCCAGAAATCGATTCTGATGCAGATGGAAGACAAGCATTTATTCAAAGAAAAATCTTAGATGACAATGTTGATTCTATCGATAAACGTCAATATATGAGATACAGTGTTTCTGATAACAAAAACCCTGTTGGATTAGAACCAGGACACGGAATCGAAGGATTACTTGATGTATCTAGAGGCGGTATTGCAGTAGTCCACAATAATGATTTAAAAGTTGGAGATGTTGTTCCTGTACACATTTCATACGGAGGCTTAGACATCAAAGCAGATGTAAAAGTTATCTCTTCAACCGACCACAGAGCAGGTGCAATGTTTGTTAACTTAGACCAATCAACTGCAAACCAATTATTATACTTAAATATGATTTTAGATGATGTAAACCACATCTCTTTTAATCCATAACGAAGTTGATAAAAAGAAAAGGCTGAAACTTTTGGCCTTTTCTTTTAATTAAGATTTGTAAAATTTTATAAAGATTTGTTTCAAAATGCTGAAGATTAACACATAAAAAACCGTTTATAAATATATATAATATCCATGCCTGAAACATGCATGCAAAACCAAGAAAATAAGCATTTTGAATAAATGAAAGGATAGAACATGAGACAAAGTGGAAAGAATCAAAAAAGAACAATTGCCGTCCTACTAACAGGCTTGTTTATGGTTCAGCAGACAATGGGCCTAAGTGTTTTTGCTGCTAGCACAATCTCAGGTGTTACTAATGGTGGAAGTGGGTCTTTTAATATTGATCCAACTACCAAAAACAATGGGACGGGCTTTAGACATTACCAAGATTTTAATGTAGGTAAAGGTGATGTTGCGAACTTAAATTTTGCAGATATTAACACATTTGTAAACATGGTCGATAACCAAATTAAAATCAATGGTATCGTTAACTCTGTTAGAGGTAATGGATTCTATAACGGTAAGGCAGTATTTATATCTCCAAACGGAATGGTTGTTGGAGCTTCTGGCGTAATTAATGTTGGTTCATTAGGAGTATATACTCCAACTTCAAAATATACAGACGGAAGCGATTTTGAGTCATATTATAAAAAAACGACCACAACAGAAGCAAACGGCGGAGCTCCAATTACTATCGACGGTAAAGTTATTACTGCAGGAGATGTTGAGTTAATTGGTGGTCAAGTTAACATTGCAAAAGGTGCGGGCATTGTTGGAGGTGTTAATACTAATAAAATGTCAGTAATTTCCACAGATGCTCAAGCAACTGCTTTATTCAATGATTTAGTTAATACAACTAATTTAACAAACGGAAACGGATTTACAAGTGATGCTACTGGTCAAATCAAAATCACTTCTAACACTGGTGTAAATGTTGCAGGTGATATTGTTAACTATGCTACTGGTGGCAATTATGAATATAACAAAGGTCATGAAAACACAAACTATAGCGGAATAGAAATTCTTAACTATGGTAAAAATGGAACAGTTATTTCTGGAAATGTATCAAATGCTAAAGGATTAGTTCAATTCGACAACAACAAAGGTTCTATGAATATTTCTGGAAACATCAAAAACGATGGAACAACTCAAATATTCAATAGTCCATTTGCAGCTTTTGGAACAGAAGATGAAATTAAAGCAAATGCTGAAAATTCTGGTTTAACAATTTCTGGCAACATTGATACAAAAGGTAATTTAGCAATCAGAAATAAAGGTGGTCAAGGATTAAATATCACAGGAACAGTAAACCATGATGGAGATGCTTATGTTCAAAACGGATATTTAACAGACGACGTTGGCTATGATGTAAATGATACAAAACTTGCTAATACTGGAGCTTTGAATATCGGCGGAACATTCAATACTACAGGTAACGCTGAATTTCTTAACACTGAACACGGTCAGGGTGGTTTGAATGTTACAGGAAATGTTACAACTGGCGGTAAAGCAACTTATACTAACAAAGGTGCTGCTGGTTTAAACGTTAAACAAGGCGGTTCAATTGCATCTTCTGATGGTTTGGAAATGACAAACTATGGCGAAGGCGGTTTGAATATTACTGGAACAGCAACTAACACAGGTGCAGCTACAGTAACAAACCATGCTGGTCGTTTAACAGTTGGAGGTTCATTCACTAACACTGGTGATGCTACATTTGTGAACAATGGCTCAGAATTAAACGTATCAGGAACTGTTTCAAATGAAAATGGTGTTCTTGATATGACAAACAATGGTGCTAACGGATTTAATATTACAAAAACTGGTAAAGTTTCTGGTAACGGCGGTTTGAATATGACAAACAACGAAACTGGAACAGCTGGTTTGAATGTTAATGGGACTGTTACAAATAAAGGTACTGCTAATGTTCTTAACAAAGCTGGTGCTTTAAATGTTGGCGGTACATTCACTAACACTGGTGATGCTACATTTACAAACGACGGAACAGATTTTGTTGTTAATGGTTCTGTTGAAAACCAAAATGGATCTTTAACAATGACCAATAACAACGGTGCATTTAATATTAACGGTTCTGTTGCAAATAGTGGAACTACAAAAATCACTAATAATGGTGCTAATGGTTTAAATATTAACGGTACTGTTACCAATACAAATGGCAAACTTGCAATGCTAAATACAGGAGCTAAAGGTTTTAATGTTGCACAAGGGGCAAACATCAATGCTCAAGGCTTAGATATGGAAAACAGAGGTGCTGCAGGTTTAAATATCAACGGTACTGTTACAAACAAAGGTACTGCTAATGTTCTTAACAAAGCTGGGGCTTTAAATGTTGGCGGTACATTCACTAACACTGGTGATGCTACATTTACAAACGATGGAACAGATTTTGTTGTTGATGGAACTATTACTAATAATGAAGGCACATTGAAAATGACTAACAACAATGGAGCTTTCAATATCAACGGTAAAGTTGCAAACAATGGAACAACAACAGATATTATTAATGCTGGAGCTGAAGGGTTAAATATTAAAGGTAACGTTTACTCTAATGGCGACCTAACAATGACTAATACAGGTGCTAAAGGTATCAACCTAGCTTCTGCAGGCAGAGTTAATGGTAATAGCAATATTAATATTAACAATGACTCTAAAGGCGGAGTTAACGTAAAAGGACTTGTAAATGGTAAAAATAATGTCAATATTACAAGCAAAAATGGAAATGTTGTAATTGGTGATAACACAGAAAACGACAATTACATTACAGCTGGCGACAACATCAATATTAACGTAAACAACGGAAGCATTCTAAATGAAGGAAGCGCTACAAAAGTTAAAACATTATTAAAAGCTAATAAAAATCTTAATATGTATGTTACCGATGGAACAATCGGTACAGAAGTTCAACAAGATGGAGCTATCTCTGGTAGCACAGGAATTGGGCCAAAAAATCAAGGTTCAAGAGATTTTTCTAAATCTATCAATGCGAACATTGGTGGCAACGTAACAGCTAAAACAACTAAAAATGCAACAACAGCAAACAATTTAGTTATTAACTATGCAGCTATTGATTCTGATATGAATATTAATTCTATCAAAGCAGATGGCAGAGTTATCTTAACAGTTGATGATTCTAGCCACGCTAACGGAGGTGCTGCAAGCGGAACTAGATACAATATGCTTGATGCAAACAAAACTAAAGGCAATGTTAACGTTGAAGGTACTGGAATTTCCTTAATTTCTAATGGAAGTATTGGTACAAAAGACAACAAATTAACATTTGTTCAAACAGATGCCGCAAATAACAAAATGGATGCTTTGGCTAACGAAAACATCTACTTAAGAGAAAATAGTTTCGATGCTTATGGCAGAGATAATGAAACAAAATTGAACACAGTATCAACAATGATTGCTAGAGAAGGCGATTTGGATGTTGAATTCGCAGGTGACACAACAATTGACAACATCACTGCTGAAGGCGATATGAAAATTGTTACTCGTGGTCAAAAAATGCACATCAAAAACTTAGGTCATATTAAAGACAGTGCAGTAACTCCAGAAGACTATTTCGGGCCAAGAGATTACGGTCTAAGAGATAACCCTAACCTACCAAACGGAGGTTACACTGGAGAATACGAAAACGAAGCACTTCCTAACAATGTAGTTGTTAAAGCTCTTGATATTAACCATAATATCAGACCAACAGAAGAAACACTTGATGGCGGATATGAAGCTTGGGCTAATTCAACAGTAAGAATTGACAACGCAGTATTAGACAAAGGAAAATTAGATATTACAGCTGATGAAATCTACGCAAATGGAATTCATGCAACATTCAATAAAGATGGATTTACTAAAGTAAAAGATCCTACAACAAACAAAGTTCAAGGAACACCTGATGGAGTGGAAGGAATTCCAACAGGACACGCAGTAAGACCAGGTGACGTAACAGATACTGGCAGAGGCGAAACTGAAAGAAACTACTATTACCCAGCAGGTGATGGAGATGGAACATTCAAAGGCGAAGATTCTAATGTTGACCCAGATGATGGAATAGTTGATGCAACTCCATTAGAAATCCCAGACACTCCAGAACCACCAACTCCACCAGATCCTCCAGAACCACCTATACCACCAGAACCACCTATACCACCAGAACCACCAGTACCTCCTACACCTGACCCAGACCCAACTGACGGAAGTATCACATACACTCAAAGAAAAGGTGAAGACAACATTGATAACATTGATAAAAGACAATATATGAGATTTAATGTAGCCGATACTAAAAACCCAGTAGCATTAGAAAAATCAAGTAAAATTGATGGATTGCTAGACGTATCAAGAGGCGGTATCGCAGTTTCTCACCACAACGATTTAAAAGTCGGAGATATTGTTCCAGTACACTTAACATATGGAGATCTAGATATCAAAACAAACGTTAAAATCGTTACCGCAACAACAAGCAGAGCAGGTGCAATGTTTGTAGACCTAGACCAAGCAACAGCAAACAAACTTCTATACTTAAATATATTACTTGAAGACTCAATGAATCTTTCATTCAATAACTTAAGATAATAGATAGTTTAAATAATCAAAAGGCCTCAGATGAAAATCTGGGGTCTTTTATTTTGTTTGTAACAATAAATTAAAAATAACGAAAGTTACTATTAAAAATATTTTATGATGACTTTAAAATAGAATAGAGAATATCTATATAATCTCATCATGTCGAGTTGTCAATCTATAATGGGTAGGAAAGCATTGATAAATAGTAAAATGAAACGTTTATTTAGACTGTTGTTAGGCATACTTATATTAGGGAATAGTTTTGTATTCGCAACTGAACTAGCACCTGTCGGCGAGCATCAATGCCACTCTGTAGATAAAATAATCGGATTACAAGAAAATGAAAAACGAGATTACATAAGATATGAGATTAAAGATTTAAAAAATCCAGTAGTATTAGATAAAACAGGTACAAACATTCAACAGCTGATAAATATCTCTAGAGGTGGAGTAGCGATAAAAACGATGTACCCATTAGCAATAGGACAAATTGTACCAATCAAACTTGTCTATGAGGATATTGTAATAAATACAGAAGCCAAAATAGTTTTTGTACAAGGAAATGTAGCAGGAGCAGAGTTTACAAACAATGATGAACAAACGATAAACAATCTTCTATACCTAAGTATTCGATTAGATAACGATAATGGGCATCTCGTTACAAAATTATCTAGTTAATAAAGCCTAACAAAATATATTTACCATATTAAACAAAGAGTAAATATCTAAAACAAAAAAAGAAGAGTTTAAATCTTAATTAAACTCTTCTTCTTTGTAATTTTTGAGCTCTCATTTGACGTCTATTAACAACTTGTGGAGTACCTTGATTTTGTTTTGATTGAACAATCATTTGACCTGTTGTCATCAACGCAGAACCCAATTTCATCGCATCATCAAATCCAAATTTAGCATCTGAACCCAATGCGATATTTTTAAGAGTAGAACCAAAACTTTTCTTTGTTGAAGAAGTTACAGAATCTTTAAGCTTATCAGTTACACCATCTTTAAGCTTATCAGTTGCACCGTCTTTAAGCTTATCAGTTACACCATCTTGAAGCTTATCAGTTACACCATCTTGAAGCTTATCTGCACCCTCTTGAAGTTTATCTGTACCATTTTTTACATTTTCTGTTACCTTTTTCCCTGTTTCTACACCCTTTTCAGCAGTTTTAGAAGCTGCACCCATTGATTTGCTTAATTGTTGAGTTCCTTTAACAGCTGAAGCACCTGACATAATCGCAGAACCAACAGACATAAATGCTTGTCCAATATTACCTTGTGCAATTTGAACAGAAGCTTTTGTTACATTAGCTGCACATTTTGTATAATTACCAACTGTTTCAGTTACTTGACCAACTGTTTCAACAACTCTACCTGCAGCTGCAGTAGGAGCCCATGCTTGCATTGCTCTACCTGCATATTGAGTAATTTGACCTGCAGTAGCAGTATAAGTACCTATTTGGTCAACTTTGTTTGCAACATTTAAAACTTTATTTGATTCTTGTTGATTTGTTTGAATTGTTTGTCTATTTTGAGCTTGAGTTGCTGCAAATCTTTTTGATGTTCTTGTTAATGTTCTAATTTGTTTATTAGATTTTGTTTTAATTTTGTTTAAAGATTTAGCACTAGATTTAATATCTTTTTGAATTGTTCCAATATTACCAGTGAATGATTGAATTTTTTGTTGTGCTTCAGATCTTTCAGCTTGAGAGGAAGAATCAGAAGCTGCAACAGCAGATAATTGTTCAATTTCACCATTGATCTGCTCCATTTCTGCCGCTTTCTGTTCGATTTTAGCAGATTCTTTTTCCATCTTCTTTTCATTTTTTGAGATTTCTCTCTGAGCTGTTTTCATTTGCTTATTTATGTTTTTCTCATCTTTCTTCATTTTTGAATCTAATGATTTCATATTTGAAGAAGATTGATTCATTTGAGAAGTGCCTTGTTGAGCTCTTGAAGCAGCTGAACTAGATGTAGAAGATGCAGATTGAGCAGAAGATTTTGAAGATTCACCATCTGCTTTAGTTGATTCTTGAGATGCTGCATCTTTTTGTGTTTCTCCTGCATTTCTTTTAGAAATTTCTGACTTAACTTTAGATAATTTTTTATCTATATCATTTTGTAAGAATCTTGGGATATCAGAATTTTTCAAATCTGATAATTCTGATTTTAACTGTTTCAATTCTGTTTCGGAAACAGAAGTTAAGTTATCAAAATCATAATTTGATAAATCTAATTTTTCATTATTATCTCTAGACTTTGTTTCATCTGCTCTTGTAGAAGCAGAAGTTGAAGAGGTTGCAGAAACATTGGAAATAGACTTTGCAACATTTGCAGATTGAACATTTCCAATTGTTCTTGATTGAATAGAATTATTTGAAGAAATTGTTGATTTATTATTAGAAGTTGAACTAACAGTCTTAGCAAAAATTGACCCGTCTTTTGTCATACGAGAATCAACTTTTTTAGACATACCAGCATTAGCACCCTTGTTGGCTTTCATCAACTTGAGTAGCTTTTGAATGTCTGTATTTTGATTTACACCGTTAATGCTCAATTTAAGCTCTCCAAATATAACTCTCTTATATATATAAAAACTTTTAGAAATGCCTAATTTCAGCACTTTACGATTTGTTTACAATTGTTTACATTCATGAAAATATATTTATAAATTTGCTTTAAAAATTTATTTTTGATAAAATTAAATGGTAGTTTTATAAGAAATTAGGGAGAATTTAATATGGATCTTATGAAGGGTAAAAAAGGTGTAATTTTCGGAGTTTCTAACACTCACGGAATTGCTTATGGTATTGCAAAACAACTTCATGATGCAGGAGCTGAAATTGCATTTACATATGCTGGAGAAGCAATGGAAAAAAGAGTTAAACCTATTGCTGAAAGCATGGGGGCAAAAATAATCATGAGTTGTGATGTTACCAAAGAAGAAGAAGTAAAAGCAGTATTTGAAGAATGTGAAAAAGTTTATGGAAAATTAGACTTTGTTGTTCACGCAGTTGCATTTGCTAAAAAAGAAGATTTAATGGGCAGATTTGTTGAAACTTCACAAGATGGATGGAACACCGCATTAGGCGTAAGTGCTTATTCACTTGTTACAATTTGTCGTAACGCAGAACCTATTATGAATGAGGGTGGATCAATTTTCGCATTGACATACTTAGGGTCAGTTTTATCCGTTCCAAGCTACAACGTAATGGGTGTGGCTAAAGCAGCTCTTGAATCTGCGATGAGATTCTTAGCAGTTGACCTAGGGAAAAAAGGAATCAGAGTTAATTGTATTTCTGCTGGGCCTGTTAAAACATTAGCTTCAATGGGTATTAGCGGATTTTCAAAAATGTTAAAAGCTGCAGTTGCTAGAGCTCCTCTAGGAAGAAACGTAGCTCTAGATGAAGTTGGGAAAACAGGTTTATTCTTAGCTTCAGATTTATCAACTGGAACAACAGGAGAAGTTATTTATGTTGACTGTGGTTGTCACTCTGCATATGCTTCATCTGAAGAAATGGATATTTTAGCAAATAATATTGAATTATAGTTAATTCAAACACTTTAGAAAAAAAGAGTTGAGATTAAAACCTCAACTCTTTTTTCTTGCAAAATACTTTTATGAACTCAAAATTATAAAGATTGAATATCTAAATCAATTTGAGTTTTTAATTCATCTAAATTCGAGAATTTAATTTCAGGTCTAATAAATCTTCCAAAACTTACTTTTATATCAGTATCGTATAAATTACCCTTGAAGTTCAAAATATAGGTTTCAAGTGTACAAATCCCAGAATTCGAAACAGTTGGGGCTATGCCAAAATTAGCCAACCCTTTATACACCTTCGAAGATTCACCTATATTAACTTCAACTTCATAAACACCATGAGGAGGCTCAACGATGTCCAAAGGATAAATAATATTTGCTGTAGGATACCCAATTGTCGCACCTAATTCTTTACCTTTTATAACAGTTCCTGAAACGGCAAACTTTCGACCAAGCATAGTATCAGCCATGAAAACAGAGCCTGACTTAATAAACTGCCGAATCGCAGTACTACTAATCATGTCTCCATAAATTGACTGAGGAGGTGTTGCAAAGTAAATATAATCAAACTTCTCTTGGCAATCAGATAAAAACATCACATTCCCAGTCTTATCAACTCCGAATTTGTGATTAAAGCCCGTAGAAATTGCACGAGGAGAAAAATATTTAACCAATATATCTTCCAAATATTGCATAGGAGTCATTTTGCAGACTTGAGCAAAATCTAACTCAATCAAATAATCAACGCCTAAATCCGCAATATATTTATATTTATCCTCTAGAGTTAAAATATACTTAGGAGATGCTCCTTTAAAGTAGCAGTATGGATGTTCTTTAAACGTAACAACCGCAGATTTGCAATTATTTTCTTTTGCAAAATCGACAGCACAATTTATAACTGCTTGATGACCAAGGTGAACACCATCAAAAAAGCCTAATGCCAATGACAAATTCGGAATTTCTCTAAGTTCTCTTACTATCTCCATAATACAATTATATCCTAAAAATGCGAAATGTAAAAAATATTTATGATGTTAAGTTTTAATTAAACAAAATCCCCGCAATACAAGCAGACATATAACAGGTAAGTGTTCCACAGATTAAAGATCTTAAACCTAATCTAGCCAAGTTCTTCCTTTGATTAGGAGCTAACTCACCTATACCTCCTAACAAAATGGCAATCGATCCAAAATTTCCAAAACTACAAAGAGCAAAACTTGCAATCAAAAAAGATTTTGGAGAAAGATGTAAAGCAGGATTTGTCAAATCTAAATATGCAACCATTTCATTGAGAACTAATTTAGTACCCATTAATCCCCCTACCGCAGTGGCTTCATGAAGAGGAACACCCATAACTAATGCAAATAAAGCAAATATTTTACCTAGAATCATGTTCATAGACAAATGAGTTAAATCCATTCCAATAGAAGTTAAGTTAAAATGAAAAAGGTTTACAATCAATGAACCAAAACCTGCCAAAATCCAATCAATCATTGCAACTAAGGCAACTAAAGCCAAAATCATTGCAACAACATTAATCGCAACCTTCATACCTTCGGAAGCCCCAGACGAAATAGCATCAAAGATATTTGCATGTGTTCTATGACGTTTACTTACGGAAATCTTAAAATCAGTACTTGTTTCAGGAAGTCCTGTTTCAGGGTACACAATCTTCGAAATAACTAAAGCTCCTGGTGCAGCCATAATCGAAGAAGCCAAAATATATTCTGCAGGAATACCCATTCCGATATAAATAGGCATGATTGAACCTGAAATACAGGCCATACTACCAGTCATAGAGGCCAACAATTCGGATCTGGTTAAATTTGCCAAGTAAGGTTTTATCATAATTTGGGCAACTATTTGACCAACAAATGAACTCGCCACGTTAGAAAGAGCTTCCGCACCACTAACATCCAAAAGCTTATTCATGCCTTTACCTAATATTGCAACAACCCGTTGCATAATTCCATAATAATACAAAAGGTTTACTAATATCATCATAAAGACCATTGAACAAATCAGTTGAAGTGCAAATATTGAACCTCCAGGGAAAACATGCGTAAAGTTTTGGCTCATCAATCCGCCAAAAACAAATTCACCACCTTGTTTAGCAAAAACCAAAAGTTTTTGGATAAATAAACCTATTGCCATAAACATTTTTTGTCCAAATGGAACTTTGAAAACAAAAATAGCAAGAAGAACCTGTAATAAAAAGCCCATTCCAACAGTTTTATAATTTATCGCTCTTCTATTATTTGACATTAAGTACGCTAAAGCAAAAATAAAAATTATCCCAAGAATTCCAATAAATCTACTCATGTTACCCTCAAAACTACTTCCAACCTAATTATACAAAAAAAGAAGCCTATATAAGACCTCTTTTTATAAAAATGTGATAAAAGTTAACGCAAATTAATTTTTATTAAAAAAGCCCATAATTTTATCCAATAAGCCAACAGACTCATCGACATTTGAAGAGCCATGCGATTCCAGCTTATCTAATTTACTTTTAAGCAATTGAGTTTCCGCAGGGTCAGTAATTAGCTCTAAACACTTGTTATAAGCAGAAACAGCACCATCAAAATCTTTGGTTTTTTCACAAGCTTTAGCGAGTTCCTTAAGAGCTTGAATATCTTTGGAATCTGCTTCAACAATTTTTTCTAAATATTTAACTTGCATTCTATAATCGCCAATACCTTCTCTAAATTTAGCTAATTTTCTTAGAGCCTCTTTATTTGTTGGGTCTAATTTAGCTATTTTTTCATAATATTCAGCAGCATGATTTGTTTCGCCTGACTCTGTCAACAAACCCGCCAAAAGGAACAACAAATCAACATCATCGTCTTTTAACTGAACCGCATTTAGAAACTCGTTAACTGCAATGTCAGTATTTTTTCTAAGCATATTATACTTACCCCAGTTAACATGAGCGTTATATTCATCACCCTCTTCATCATAGACCAATGCTCTCATCTGAAATGTTAATGGTGAATTTGGCGATAGTTTATTATATTCATCAATATACTCAAGAGCCTTTTTAAAATCTTTTGCAGAATAGCAACACTGAGCTTGAAGAGTGAAATATCTTGGAGAATTTTTGAATTCATCAGGAAGAGCATTCAATTTTGCATAAGCTTCATCAATTTGACCTAATTCAAGCATACATTGAATTTTTAAAAGTTCGTCTTTTGTATATTTTATTGCACTTGCCGCATCGCCACTTTTTAGATAGACAGCAGCTAAGCCTTCATTTATTCTATCAGTATCAAAACCCTTTTGTTTTGCACGTTGAAGAGCATCAATTGCACTCGGATAAGCTTCTTCTTTCATATAAATATCTGCAAGTTGCAAGAAAATTTCTTCATGCAAATTTTCGTACTCTAATATGATATTATACTCATCGATAGCCTTTAAATCCTTACCTTGTTGACGATACAAATTCGCAAGAGTTAACCTTGTCATTATTATTTGAGTTTCATCATCAGCAACGGATAAAGCTTTTTTAAAATCATTTACTGCAAAATCCAATTTCCCTTCTAAGGAATTCTTATTACCCCTATAAATATAATATTTGTATTTATCCGTATTTTCATAAATTGAAATCAATTGTTCATATGCAAGAGGATTAGCAACATCACGTTTTAAAATTTCATGATAATACCAAGCCGCTTCTTCTGGCTTTTCAAGGATTAAAGATAAATGCCCCAAACGCTCCATCAATCCCAAATCTTCAGGATTTTGATCAAACTCTTTTTTATATTCACGATATGCGTCTTCATACTGTTCATTTGCTTCAAATTGTTCAGCCAACTGTAAACTCATTTGCTATAACTCCTATTTTAATACTTACGCTTAAGTATTATAGCATTAAACGGGAGATTATTCAAATCTAGTTATAGGCATTCTGGGCTTTTTGCATACCATTTTCAAAATAATATTGAACTCCTTCAATAGATTTTTTCAAAACAGGTTTAAGAGTTTCTAGCTGATCCTTATAAAAATTTTGTAAAACAAAATTTTCCGCAGGTATAGGAGGCTGAGGGCCAATACCAACTTTCAACCTTGCAAAGCTTGAAGTTCCAAGGTGCTTAATAATAGATTTAATTCCATTATGACCTCCATCTGAACCACTTGGGCGAAAACGAATTCTACCAAGTTCTAACGATAAGTCGTCATAAACAATTATGACATCACTGATATCGATTTTGTAATAATTCATTACTGCAATAACCGCCTCGCCTGATAAATTCATAAACGTTGTCGGTTTAATAAGCATTATATCTTCCATTCCAGATTTATATTTAGCAATAAAGCACTTGAGCTTTTTATCTTCCTTAAACATAACATCATTCATTATTGCCCACTTATCAACAACCATAAACCCTACGTTATGACGAGTAAAACAATATTTATCTCCTACATTTCCTAATCCAACAATTAATTTCATTATCTAAAATCCTTTAATATTTTCTAATAACTTTCTTTTAGTATTTTAACGTAAATAACTATTACCGTATTGATATAGTAAGTATAAGCTTAACAAAAAGATAAATAAAAAATAAATTAAGAAAAAACATGAGGTATAAATTATGAAAAAAGAATTAACAAACGAAAAAAGCTCTCAAAAAGTCGCAAATTTTCTAGAAAAAAATGGACTACATAAAAAAGATTTTGCAGAAATGATTGGAGTAACCCTCTCATACGTCTATAATTTGATTGATGAAACAATTCCATTTTCTACAAGAAGTACAACGTTAGAAAGAATTGCAACAGTCATGGATATAAACCCGGAAGAATTTGAAGAATACAAAATTCCACAAGAACCTCTGCTTCAAGATGAAACTATTGAATTATTAAAAAGCATGCTACATGAGAAAAAAATGAGTGTTATCAATTTTCTTAAAGCATTTCCAAGAAAGAAAAGAATTGATATCGTCGATATGCTCAGAGGAGCATATCCAATACCCATTGATTTTAAAGAACTACAAACTATTGGGAAAATCCTTGATTTAGACAACAATGACATTTACAATATTTGGGAAGATAGAATAAAACAAGTCTTAGAAACAAATGGCATGAATATAAATAATAATGCCGCACTACTCAATTCAATGTTCGAATGTGCAAGAAAATATATCAACTTAGAATAAAATTCCAGATAAGCCCTTCATTTAAAAGGGCTTTAAATTTGTTTTTAGAAATTTATAAAAAATAAGAAAAAACAGTTGACAATAAAAAATGTTCTTGCTAAGATGAATACACACGGTGATTGAACCGTTAGCCAAGGAAATATGAATAGTTGATATGCGCTTGTAGCTCAGCAGGTAGAGCACTCCCCTTTTAAGGGATAGGTCACGCGTTCGAATCGCGTCAAGCGCATATTTTTTATGGATAAAAATATGTAAATATGTAAAAAAAAAGGAGGTTATTTAAAACCTCTTTTTTAATGTTTTATCTACATTTCAGAATTAACAAAACGTTCAACACCATTCTCAATAACAATAGCCGTTAATGGTGCATCTTTAAATTTACCACAACCGGTATCGATGCAAATTTTATCATCTTGAATTTGAGGCTCATTAAATTCAGTATGTCCGAATATAATTTTATAAGGCAAATTGTGTTTCTTTTTATAAAATTCTGTACGAATATACACCATATCTTCTTCTGATTGTTGCTCTAAAGGAACACCTATCCTAACTCCTGCGTGGATGAACATATAACCATTTTGAATATGATAAAATTTTAGATTATTAAAAAAATCCCCATGAATTTTCATTATATTGTCAAAACTTCCATAACTTTTGACAGTAGCATCTCCACCATAATTCCAGAACAAATAATTATAATAATCATCAGACTTGGCATGTAACATTGCATATTCATGAGAGCCAATTAAATAAACACAATTACACACATCTTCAAGCTCAATAAGCTTATCCACAACCTCTCTTGATTTTGGACCTCTATCAATATAATCCCCCATGAATACAATTGTATCTTCTTTTTGAGGTGCAATATTATCTATAATAGCACAAAGCTTTTCATACTCTCCGTGAATATCTGATATTCCAATAAGACGTTCCATAACTACACGGTAGTATAAAAATAAATTGTTTTCAAATGAAACATAGGGTAACAAAATAGACTTTTTTAAGATTTGAGATATAATAATAAAGTGAAAATCATCGTTAGACTATTCTTAATAATGTGTTTATTTTTTGCAACAATGTGTTCAAACGTTGCAAATTTGTCGATTGATTTTTCTCCAGTAACAAATAACATTCAAGCTACTGATAATAATACAATATACCAATCAGATACAAAAAGCGTAAAGTATTTAGTTTCATCTAATTACACAAATACAAATGTCATTTTTCAAAAGAAAGAAAATTCTAAGAAGATATTTTATGGATTTAAAAACATCATACCTCCAGAATCTTCACAATTTTCGCTTCTTCTTACATACATTTACAACAAATCATACTTGCGAAAAAATTTTGCAAGTCTTAAGAGAGATTACCTCTCAGAAATATCTCCAAACGCTCCGTAACCAGAGTAATTTATTCAAATTACAACCAATGAAATAATTGGTTATATTGTGTTATGGAAAATTATTTAAAGGAGATAAAACAATGGAACATGAAATGATTAGTAGCGAAAATACAAAATTACACCAAGATTCACACCCAACTTTTGAAAATTCTGGAACTGGAGTTTTAGGTTCAATAGTTTTCATAGCCATAATGCTAATAATTATGGCGTTAATTTCAATCTATATGAAATAAAATACTACAATAAGCACTCAGAAATCGGATAGAAAAATATTCTATCCGATTTCTTTTTTACTTATTTTTAATTTATAGCAAGACTAAGCAACTTTTGTCTGTGCAGGAGCTTTCTTTTTTTGAAGAAGCATATAAGCACCACCTGCAATTGCTAAGCCTCCAACAACCACAGCTAAAACGACTTTTAGAGGTTTTGACTTCGTATGTTTCATCATTTCTTCAGCCTGTTCAATGTATTCACCAAATTTACCTTGAACCTTACGCATTGGATTTTTATTACGAGCTTCCCAACCTTTATCTACTTCTAAAATATCATCTAAGTAGCATCTATTAGCACTCTTGCCGAAGTTATATTCACCGTTATTGTGCCAATCAACACGCTCTTCAATATTTTTCTTAGATTTTGCAATATAAGAAGGTCTATCGTTAGAATATTCATAAATCATAGATTTAAAGATATCTCCAACTTGCTCAGCTTGGTGATTAACCCTAGCTTCATCAATTTCTTTCGGAGAATTTGCCCAAGACAAACCAAATCTTTCTGGTCTTAATTCAACCGCATCCTTTGTTAAGAAACCATTCTTTGGATTTGTATAATCGACAGGACCACCTGTTGCAGTAGTACCATAAGGAGTACCAGCAATTTTACATTCAATTGGAGTTATACCATACATTTCTCGGCGAGAAGTAAATAAACCATAATGAGCAGCACCTACCAATCTGTTAGGAGTAAACCCATCAACATACATAATATTATGTTTATATGCTCCACCATCAAGTTTTCCAATTTCTTCTAAATCTCTAACGATTGCCTTATAGTCATCAGCATCTTTGTTCCAAGGACCAGCACCAAGAAGAACTTTAACTTTTTGTTTCATTTCTTTTGGTACAGATTCATCTTTTAAGAAGTTTAAAAATCCTTTTGTAGAAATAGGGAAACCTTTTTGTTCATCAGGTCTGCCAAATCCAAATACAAGAATATCACCTTCTCTAATTGGAGATAAATAACCTTTAACATTATGACCGTCAGCAATTTGACCTTCGTTAAAGAATAATTTATTTAATTCGGCTTGTCCTTTTTCACCAGCTTCCCATATCAAATTAGTTAGCCATTTTGCGTTTTTATTTTTAGCCGCAATAACTTCATCTATATTTGAACCATTATATTCAAAAGTTGTAAATCCTGCCTTAGCATCAGATAAACCATTATTACCACGTCCAAAATTTGCAGTAGGGTCATTCAATCTTAAATTTGCAGGAGTGACACCATTACCAACAGATTTTGTTTGAATTCTTGCAAAATCATCAGTCAAAAATTTGGCTGCATCAGGAGTTTCTTGACTTTTCATTTCCTTGTCAAAAGTATGAGAAACAGTTCCTTCTGAAATATTTTCAGGATTAGCTTCTACCGCAGAAATACCTGTTTTTAAGATATTATACATTCCTGAACCATCTCTAAATGGAGCTAAGTATGGATCAACAATTGTTGAAACAATTTGTTTTTCTCTATCTGATAAAGCAGCCATACCTTGTTCTTTAGCTTTTCTCAATAATTCAAAATCAGGCATTGCTTTCAACGCAGCAGCATCCGCTTCATCTCCAACAACAGAAATAAACTTCATTGGGTCATTAGTCAACCCTTGATAATTTCTACCAGTGTTATGATCAATGATATGAACTTTTACACCATTTACATCTGTTTTACCATTTGCTGAACGATTAGCAACATGAACACCATAAGTATGTGCAACTCTATCATGAGCTAAAACACTTGCAGGGTCATAAAAACCAAATTCTGGAGTATTCATCTTTGAATGAAGTAAATCAGCTTGCACTCTCATCCAATCAGAATTCACAATTTCAGCTTCAAACGGAACATTACCCCAACAATCATAAGAATATGGTTTTGAAGCTTTCGCCAAATCTGAAGTGTAAACAAAGTAATGAGGTTGACCTTTCAATTTATTATAGCTAGGGTTATGTTCCGAAATTTTTAATAATCTGTAAGGAATTGTATCAAGCTCCCCTAAAACACTTGAGGAAGGGCGTTTAACTTCTCCTGCAACACTTGTTGGTTCTAAAATACAATATCTAGATTTCGCATCTTTTCCATTACCGTTAGGACGACTTTGAATAACATAGCTTAATTCATCTGTTTTTAAACCTAATTTTTTAGCGACAGTAGCTAAATCTTCACCTACTTCAGCACTATAAAAAGCACTATTGGGCATTTCATCTGGCAATTTTGCAACACCAGCTGGGAAATCTTCTTTTCTATGAATCAAAAATTTGTAACCACCTTTTGGATTATTATGTTCCCAAAATGGCATGAAACTTCTTGCATCCATATTTTCATGTTTACGCATGCTCTCTACAATTTCATAACCAACACAACCTTCTCCACCTTGAGAAGTTTCAGCTAACCCTAAACCATTGTTTTCTGGAGTTAAAGAAGCCAACTGATTGATATTCTTCCCAGTGAAAGAAAGTTTAACAATATTCGATATTCCTACCGAAGGATTTACTGGTTTTGAAACAGTATTGACGTTTTGTCTGGAATTAACAGACTTTTGAGTATAACTACTTACATAATCTACACGCATTTAATGTCCCCTAACTTTATTTAATTGTCCCCATCAAGATTTTATAAAAACTGTAAAAATATTTTTTAATAGATACTGCAGAAAATATTAAGAAATTGTAACGAAAGAAGCCTTAAAATATAAGGCCTCTTTCGTCAATATTAAATTAATTTGTAGCCGTTTCTTCAGTTGGCTCTGCTTCTTTTTCTTTTTTAGCTCTTTTTGCTTTAGAAGCTTTGTCAAAAGTAATCTTTCCATCAACAAGAGAAACCTTGATTGTATCACCCTTGCCATATTTACCAGAAAGAATTTCTTCCGCTAGACTATCTTCCATTTTTCTTTGGATCAGACGTCTTAATGGTCTTGCACCATAAGCTTCAGAATATCCGTTTTCTGCTAAGTAATCTTTTACTTCATCAGAAACATCAATATTCAATTCTTTTTCTGCTAAACGTTTGAACAAATCTTTCAACATCAAATCAACAATTTGTCTGATTTCTTCTTTAGAAAGATGAGCAAATACGATTGTTTCATCTATTCTGTTCAAGAATTCTGGTCTGAAAGCTTTCTTCATTTCTTCAGAAACAGTATCTTTCAATTTTTCATATTTTGATTTTGATTCGTCTTCAGCAGTAGTGAAACCAAGTTTTGATGTATTTGTAATCATACTTGCACCAACGTTTGAAGTCATAATGATTACTGTATTTTTGAAACTGATGTGACGACCTTTTGAGTCTGTCAATCTACCGTCATCCAATATTTGCAACATAATATTGAAAACATCTGGGTGAGCTTTTTCAATTTCGTCAAATAATACAACTGAATAAGGTTTCTTTCTAACAAGTTCAGACAAATGTCCACCATCATCATATCCAACATATCCTGGAGGTGAACCGATAAGTTTTGCAGTTGAATGTTTTTCCATAAATTCAGACATATCAACTCTTATCATGTTATCTTCTGATCCAAACATGGCTTCTGCTAATGCTTTTGCAAGTTCTGTTTTACCTACACCAGTAGGACCACAGAAGATAAAACTACCAATAGGTCTATTTGGAGATTTTAAACCTACTCTTGCACGTCTAATTGCTTTTGAAATTGCAACAATTGCATCATGCTGACCTATTACTCTTTGATGTAATGTATCTTCTAATTTTAGAAGTCTTTCACTTTCGCCTTCTGTCAATTTAGTAACAGGAACACCAGTCATCATTGCAACAACCTCAGCTACATTTTCAGCCGTAACAGTTGGTTTATTTGCATCGTGTTCTTCTCTCCATTTAGCAGATACTTCACGAATTCTATCTCTCAAGTCTGCTTCATCATCTCTTAGTTGAGAAGCTGTTTCAAACTCTTGATTTCTAATTGCATCTTCTTTTTCTTTAATCAATGTTTTTAATTGTTTTTCAAGTTCTTTGCCTTCTGGACACATATTAGATGCTTTCAATCTAACTTTCGAACTTGCTTCATCGATTACGTCAATTGCTTTATCTGGTAAGAATCTATCGTTTACATATTTGCTAGATAATTTAACAGCTGCAACAATTGCTTCATCTGAAATCACCAAATTGTGGTGTTCTTCATATTTAGGTTTTAATCCTTTGATAATTTCAATAGATTCATCAATTGAAGGTTCATCAATTTGAACTGGTTGAAAACGACGTTCTAAAGCTGAATCTTTTTCAATATATTTTCTGTATTCATCAGAAGTTGTTGCACCGATAACTTGAATTTCACCTCTTGATAAAGCAGGCTTCAAGATATTTGCAGCATCAATAGCACCTTCAGCTGCACCAGCACCAATCAATGTGTGCATTTCGTCAATTACAAGAATAATATTACCAGCTTGGCGAATTTCATCCATAATCTTTTTAAGACGTTCTTCAAATTCACCACGATATTTTGTACCTGCAACCAAAAGCCCCATATCCAATTGAATAACTTTTTTACCATCCAAAATATCTGGAACTTCAGCATTGACAATTCTTATAGCAAGACCTTCAGCAACAGCCGTTTTACCAACACCTGGTTCACCAAGTAAAACTGGGTTATTTTTTGTACGTCTTGCAAGAATTTGAATTACACGTTCAATTTCTTTTTCACGCCCAACAACTGGGTCCAAACGCAACTCTTGAGCCGCTAACGTCAAATCTCTGCCAAATTCATCTAAACTTGGAGTTTTTGTTTTTCCACTTGATGAAGAACTTGAGCCTGAAGAACTTGAACCAGCACCACCAGCAGTCGCTTGAGGTTTTGATTCCCCTAACATTTTAATAACGTTGCTTCTTACTTTATTTAAATCAACACCAAGATTTTCAAGAACTCTTGCTGCAACACCTTCACCTTCACGGATTAAACCAAGTAACAAGTGTTCTGTGCCAATATAGTTATGACCTAATTGTCTTGCTTCATCCCAAGAAAGCTCTAAAACTCTTTTAGCTCGAGGTGTAAAAGGAATTTCAACTGCTACAAAACCAGAGCCTCTACCGATAATTTTTTCAACTTCAGCTCTTGCATCCTTAAGGTTTACCCCCATAGATTTTAGAGTTTTAGCAGCAACCCCAGTACCTTCGCCGATTAGACCTAACAAAACTTGTTCTGTTCCAACAAAATTATGACCTAATCTTCGAGCTTCTTCCTGAGCAAGCATTATTACTTTAATTGCTTTTTCTGTAAAACGTTCGAACATTTTTTACTCCTATCTCTTCTTATAGAAAGATTATATACAAAAAACGAAAAAGTTTCAAGGTGTGAAAAGAATATTAAGCCTAATTTTAAAGTAAAAATTATTTCAAACCTAAATCACGTAAAAAATGTTCATTATCGGACAAATCAAACAATTTTGATTCTTCAAATGGATCAATTACATCTCCATATCGGAATAATTTGTCCATAATTTGATTATGAGAAGAATTTTCAGGATCAGAAAGGGCTAATTTTGTAAAATTCTTTACATCAGTTTTTCGCTCATACAAATTCAGAGCATGCTTTGAAAGATTTTTCAAGAAAGGATTCTCTGAATTTTGAATAGGAGAAGACACAGGAGAATACTTGTTCTCCACATTTTGAGCCTTCAATTGTTGAGCTAACTTTTTAAACATCACATCTCCCTTGACATCAATATTATACATTATTATATGCGGATTGCAAATTTTTATCACCAAATACACGTATTTTTTAATTTCAATAGCTTGATTATAAAATATATTTAAACTAGAATGAAAGTGCTAATTGGTAACAGAAAAGAGGATAAAATGCTTGATATTAAATTGATTAGAGAGAATCCTGAGAAGATTAACGAACTTTTAAAAAGAAGAAATCCAGATTTATCAATAGACGAAGTTATTGCTATTGATGAAGAAAGAAGAAAAATTCAAACAAAGGCTGACGAATTAAGAGCAAAGAGAAAATCGGAATCCCAAAAAATCGGTTTAATGAAGAAAAACGGAGAAAATACCGATAAAATCCAAGAAGAAGTAAGAGTTCTTGGAGACGAAATTAAAGAATTTGAAGAAAAACAAACAGAATTAGATGCAAAACAAAAAGATATTTTATTGCACATCCCAAACATTCCAGATGAAACAACTCCAATTGGGGCATCTGATGCTGACAACGTAGAAGTTTACAAATGGGGCGAACCAAGAAAATTTGATTTTGAATTCAAAGCTCATTGGGACTTGTGCGAAGAAAAAAATCTTGTAGATTTTGAAAGAGGTGTTAAATTATCTCAAAGCAGATTTACGTTATACAGAGGAAAAGGTTCAAGATTAGAAAGAGCAATAATCAATTTCTTCCTTGACTATCACACAGAACAACAAGGTTACGAAGAAATTTTACCTCCATTTATGGCTAACTCAGCTACAATGACTGGAACAGGTCAACTTCCTAAATTCGCAGAAGATATGTACAAATGCGAAAATGAAGATTTGTATTTAATTCCAACCGCAGAAGTTCCAGTTACAAATATCTATTCTGGCGAAATTTTATCAGAAGATGATTTACCTAAATACATGACTGCTTATACTCCATGTTTTAGACGTGAAGCAGGGTCAGCTGGTAAAGACACAAGAGGTTTAATCAGAGTTCACCAATTCAACAAAGTTGAACTTGTAAAACTTTGTACTCCAGAAACAAGTAAAGACGAACACGAAAAATTAACAGAAGATGCAGAAAAAATGTTACAACTTCTTGAACTTCCATACAGAAGAGAAGCCTTATCAACAGGAGATATTGGTTTTTCAGCTAATAAATGTTGGGATTTGGAAGTTTGGATGCCTTCTTACAACGCTTATAAAGAAATCTCAAGTTGTTCTAACTACGGAGATTACCAAGCAAGAAGAGCAAACATCCGTTACAAAGAAAAAGCAACAGGAAAAACAAGATTTGTTCACACAATTAATGGTTCTGGTCTTGCTGTTGGTAGAACATTTGCAGCTATCGTTGAAAATTATCAACAAGCAGATGGAACAATTATCATTCCAGAAGGACTAAGAAAATACACTGGATTTGATAAAATTTAAGAATAAAAATCTAAATAAACAACAAAAAAAGAACGAGTTTATTCTCGTTCTTTTTTTTATTAATTCGTCTTATTATACACATTTTACAAATTTTGAAACTTTTGAATTTAAATCAGTTGCAAGAAGTTCTGCTTGAGATGCTTTGGTTCTACCATTTTCAAGCATGTCCAGTTTTATCTTATCATTGCTTAAATCATCTGCGATACCAACCAATCGTTTCAAATAATTTGAAATAGTTTCATGTTTTCTCATTTCTATTTCAATCTTACCCTCAACATAAGCTTTTAACCTATCTTGATCTCTTGATTCATATGGACTATGAGTTCTAGTAATAGATGTTTGAACTGGAAATGCATCCAAAGAATTAAAACATTTATTACAAGTAACAAAATCTTCTAGCTTGGCATTTTTTTTCAGAGTATTTATTATCAAATCACTAGCATTTGGAGTCATTTTAAAGGCTGTAAATCTTGGTGAATTTATATTATTTTGAACTTGCATAATTTCTCCTTTTAGAGTTTCAAAACGTGTAATCAAAAATTTTGATAGGGTATAATTATTATTTTTACAAAAATTTATATTACATAAGTAGCAATTTGTCAAATAAAATGTAAACAATGTTTACAAACGAGAAAATAAAAATCTAGCTTTAAATATCTTTGACAATATGTTATAATTATAAATAGAATAGCATTTATAGGTAAAAAAAGATGAGCGAATTTCCATTTGAACTGGACGATTTTCAAAAAGAAGCGTGTGAAATTATTGATAACGGAGAAAGTGTTGTAGTTTGTGCCCCAACAGGTGCGGGGAAAACAGTTATTGCACAACACGCCATAAATAATGCCCTAAAACAAGGTTGCAGAATTTTTTACACAACCCCACTAAAAGCATTATCAAATCAAAAATTTTACGACTTTTGCGAACAGTATGGAGCCGATAAAGTTGGACTTCTAACAGGAGATACTTCTATTAATAGAGGAGCCCAAATTGTCATAATGACAACTGAAGTATTTAGAAATATGCTATACGGAACGAACTTCGGAGCCGTTGCAGACAACCTTAAAGATGTTCGATATGTTGTTCTTGACGAAGTCCATTATATGAATGATGAACAAAGAGGAACAGTTTGGGAAGAAAGTATAATCTATTGTCCAACCAACATTCAAATTATTGCACTTTCCGCAACCGTCGCAAATTGTGATGAACTGACAAATTGGATTAATACAGTACACTCAAAAACAAAACTTGTTAACACAGATTTTAGACCAGTGCCTTTGAGATTTTTCTATTTTGATAGTTCTCAACCGTATAAATTACTTCCACTTTTAACCCCAGATGGAAAATTAAATAACAAGATAAAACCAGAAAAACCACAATGGGCAAGAGGAAAAGATAAAAGAAAAAAAACATATGTCAAACAGATAATTCAGAACTTAGCAGATAACGACATGTTACCAGCAATTTATTTCACTTTTTCCAGAAAAAAATGTGATGAACAAATGGAAAAATGTTCTGGACTGGGTTTAAATACGAGAAAAGAACAGGAAGAAATAAAAGCTTTTATCGAAGAATTTATTGCTGAAAACCCTCATTTATATGGAAACAAACATATTGAATACTTAATTCAAGGTGTTGCATCTCACCACGCAGGATTATTACCAGCATGGAAGAATTTAGTAGAAAAACTTTTTCAAAAAGGGCTTATTAAAGTTGTATTTGCAACCGAAACTTTAGCGGCTGGAATAAATATGCCTGCAAGATCGACTGTTATCAGTTCAACGAGCAAAAGAACAGATTCTGGACACAGAATGTTAACAGCTAATGAATTTTTACAAATGTCAGGAAGAGCTGGACGACGAGGAATGGACGAAGTTGGCTATGTAACAGTGGTAGGAACACCTTTCCAAACTCCAGAAGAAGTAGCAGAACTAGTTCTAAGTGATTCTAATCCTTTAGAAAGTAAATTTTCTCCAAGCTATTCAATGGTTCTGAACTTGTTGCAAAGATTTAATCTTGAAGAATCAAAAGAGCTCATCCTAAAAAGTTTTGGCTATTATTCATCCGATTATAGACTTAAACCAATCTTGTTCCAATTAGAGCAATATGATAAGGAAATAGAAGAGCGTTCTTTTATTTGTCCAAACAAATTATCTGATGACAAAATGCTTGAATATGACAAGTTAAGATTTTTGTATGTTCAAAATAGACAAACCTACAAAAAAATTGTTAAACAAGAAAAATCAAAACATAGACCTTTATCACCAGAAGTTGTTGAATTTGGCAAACGTAATAAAGAAGAATTACATAAACTTCAAACTTTTGCCTGTGATACTTGTAAACTATATAAAAAACACTCAAAAAATCTTGAAGTTTTAAAACGAATTGACTCAAAAAAGAAAAAATTACTAAAAGAAATTGAAAAACAAAAAGATATTTACTGGAACAAATTCATTGCTCATCGTGCTGTTTTAAAGGAATATGGCTATATTCAGAACGATTACCCAACAGAAAAAGGGAAAACTACATCACAAATTCGTTCTGAGAATGAATTGTACTTAGCAGAAATTATTTTCTCTGGGGTGCTTGAAAACTTAACACCTTCACAACTTGCAGGGGTAATTTGTGCACTAACAACAGAAGAATTAAGAATAGAAATTCCTTATATTCCGTTCTCAGAACCAGTTAGAAAAACCCTTAATCAAATCCGCAATATAAAACGAAAACTCGAAAAAGTACAATCTAAATATGATATTGAAGCACCTTTATATATAAATCCATATTTCAGTTCGCTAATTGAACTTTGGGTTGAAGGAGCAGAATGGGAAACAGTTTCAGAACAAATAGAAATCGGCGAAGGAGATATTGTTAGAGCGTTCAAAAGAGTAGTTGACGTTTTAAGGCAATTAACAACCATTGATAATATTCCAGAAACGTTGGTATTCACCGCAAGGGAGGCGATAGAAAAAATCCAACGCCCACCAGTTGATGTTGATTAATCCAGTTTCTACCACGGATAATCTTTAGGTATTTTCCAACCGTTGAGTTGAATTAACTTTGTACAATAACCACAATTTGTACAACCTTTTTTACAAGCCCAAGTATTACCATTTTTTAAATGAGTTACATTACCATTCCACATAAAAACATACGGTTCAATATATCCAGAACTATTCACCTTTTCCCATCCTCTAAAATCTGCTCTTTTTGTAAATTGATATTGAAACTTATTTCGTGGATTAATTTCAGGTTTCCCATTTACATAATAAACTATATCACCACCATCTTGAGTAACTGAAAAAGAAAACAACGAGCCATCAAGCAATGTAACACGAATTCCATTTTGTGACGGACTTGGATCGGTTTTAATGTATTTTATATATGGGAGAAAATATGTATTCATAAATTCAACTGTTTCTGGATATGAATAATTATGATTTCGCTCCAACCAACTATCAGGATCTCCATTATCAACCATTGACAAACGCATTGCCTGATTCATTGTAGAATTAAATTTTGCTAATTTTGTTTCGACCACATGTTTTTGATAGTTCGTTACTAAACTAGGAATTGTAATTGCTGCCACAACACCAATTATACCAAGAGTTATTAGGACTTCGGCAAGAGTGAATGCACATTTTTTAATTATGCGTTTTAGAATTTTTATCTTAACAAAAGAAAAAAAACTTTCCCCTACCCCCTCTTCCCTTGGAGATGGGAAATTGCCAATGAGTTCAGCACATAATCCACCAAACGCTACAGCACCTTGGTAATGAAACAAATTATTATTCTTCCTTAATTTAAAATCTCCGCAATGGAACAAGCGGTTACCACCCACTAAAATATCAGTTATTAAAGCATTTAAGAGGTTACCCCCCCCCGTTTTTCAAGCTATAATTGAGTTTTGTCATATCATATTCTCCTTTTCACTTATTATAAATTATTTGAAATAGAAAAACAATATTTTACAAATTATTTATTGACATCAAAAATATTTTGACGTTTAATAAGTGTGAAATATACATTTATTATTTTTTATAAAGAGGATATGAATATGTTAGTACAAAAAATTACAAATACTCCAGTTTTAAATCAATTTGCAAAAAACGATTGTTGCAAACCTAGAAAAAATTCAATGCTTACCTCAAACACTTCAGATAGCGTATCTTTTGGAAAAAGTAAGGAATCATTAGTTTCTGATGCGTTTTTACAAATTGCAAAAAGAAGAAAACCATCTAGTCTAGGTGAATACATAGGAACAGTTGGCAAAACTAATTTCATCTTCAAAGAGACTAAATTCGGAAAAGAAGCTCAATTAAGCGTATTGAGAAACAATGAACACGCAACTTTTAATGTTGCTAGGGGTACAAATAAACCTACAGTAATTTCTGAAGCAGATAGCGATAACTCTAAAAATTTAGTTCAAATTATTCAAAGATTTTTAAAAACAGTTCACTAAACATTATGAAAATTAATATATTAACGAGTCAGATTTTTACAAAAATTTGGCTCGTTTTTAATGGGTTAAAAAATAAAAATAGTGTACATTTGCCACTATTTAGAAATGTAAAACCCTTATTACTAAAAGGATTGAAGAAATTGTAAAAATATGTTACAATAATAGTAGGAACACCCTATTAGCCCTCATAGGTCTCTGACGAGTGTTATTCCCCACCCCACTCTAAAAACAAAAAGGTATCCGTTACTTATAATCTTGGGTGACACTATGGATACGCTAATCAAAAAAATTGAATACTACATTCCGTTTAGGACTTGCGAATATGTACTAACGCTTTCGCTATTCTCTATTTTAGTCCTTACACATACCATTTTTCAGCCACCAATTTTTGCAAATGATTTTATTGCAAATAAAGCAGTGAATACAAACACCCTAATTCAAATGAGCGAATACGTAAAAGAAGGAGTAAACCCTGAATTAAAAAAAGAAAAATTTAACGAACGAATAAATCAAAAATATAGAGGTTTAAAAGTTACAACCGTTGCAGATGGAATTAAGCACGTCAGAATGGTTAAATATTACAATGGAAAGCCAGTAAGAATTAATGTTGTAGAAGTAAACCAAGAAGTTGCACAAAATTACGAAGTTAAACCTGCAATTGCATCAGTAACCCTTCCGAACAAAAGAACAGTGAGAACAATTGCACAAAAAACAAATTCTGTTGTTGCAATAAATGGAGGATTTTTCAAACCTCAAACGGGAGTACCTCTTGGAACATTAATGATAAATGGAAAAATTTATACAGGGCCAATATATGATAGAGTTGCACTTGGAATTTTTGAAAACGGCTACGATGTTGGAAGAGTTAGATTAAATGCAAAAATTTACGGAAATAATGAAATTATTAAAATTGACAACATAAATCAACCAAGAATGTTATCCTCATACGTTTTAGCTTATACAAGGGATTGGGGGAAATATGCTCCAACTTCTCCGAAGTACGGTGTCCAACTTCAAATAGTTGGTAATAAAATTACGGCAGCATCCGCCAATCCTCTTCCTATTCCAGAAAATGGATACGTCTTAGTTGGACCAAAAGCACAATTAGGAAAACTTTTTGGAGCTCAATCTGTAAATTTACAAATTGGAACAAATCCAAAATGGGATAACGTAAAACACATAATTAGCGGAGGACCTTACTTAGTTAAGGATAACCAAATATATATCGATATGACTGCCCAAAAACTTCAATCTATCGGGGGACGAAACCCAAGAACGGCAATTGGTTATACCAAAGACAACGACCTAATTCTTGTTGCAGTTGACGGAAGAGAGGGCAGTTCTATCGGTTTGACATTAACAGAACTTGCTAGTTTTATGAAGTCATTAGGTTGTACAAATGCAATCAACCTAGATGGAGGAGGTTCTACCGTAATGTACGTAAATGGACAAATTGTTAATCATCCATATCAACCTGGAGGTATAGCTTTATCAAATGCTTTGGTCATTTCTAAAAAGTACGGCAGCTAAAATCGTTAAAGTTTTTGAAAAATTAGGAACACATACGGTTTTAGTTGTGTAAAAAACTTATTTCAAATTCTGAATATCAGAAATTAATTGATTGATATATTCATCATCTTTGATGGATTTAGCTTCTGTTGCATATTGCATTGCTTCTTGAGTTTTCTGCATATTATAATAAATTACAGCACGATTATATGCGATAAGATAATTTTCATCTTGAGTTTTAGCTAAAGAACTTGCAATATTTAATTTCTCTAATGCAGAATTAAAATCGCCCATATCAACATAAACAGAGGCTAAATTTATATACCCAGATGCAAATGTTGGATATTCTTTAGTATATTTTTCAAACTCTGCAAGCTTTCTTTGTAACCTCGCATCTTCACTACCCAAAATCAAAGGTGGATAATAAAAATTCTCACTATGAAGATTTTTAACATTAGAAATTGTTGGTTCTAAACGATATAGCAAAGCAAGAGTCTTTAAATCTCGCATCGTCAAATACTGAAAATCAGAACGGTGAATTGCATACATACCCTGATTATTTTCATTTGATGCAAACATCAAATCTGAAGGATTATCACTATGTCCCATCAAACCCAATGTATGACCTAATTCATGTAACGCAGTATTATAAACCTCTAATTCAGAAAAATTTTCATTACGTGGGTTCGTTTTATAGAAAGTCAAATTCATTCTTTTTAATAATTTGTCAGATGAAATAACTGGATCAGTATAAGCAACCGTATATTTGCACACTCCATCAGAACAAACATCAGAAGGGATATCCAAAAATCTAATAACAATATCTGCACTTTGTTCACTTTGCACAGTACTAAATTTTACAAAATTTGTCCTTTCTGTCCATTGATTCATTGCCCTTTGAATATTTGAAATATAATATCTTGGCACAGAGTTTGAATTTTCAAAATATACTTTCAAAGGAAAAGATTTTATATCCCAACGAAGAATATCATTTCCTTGAGCTGCATTTAGAATATAATTATTTTCAACTCCAGCAAGCAATTTATGCCTTAAAGCAACAGCTTGATAGCGAGCATACTTTTTTGCTTCATCATCCTTTTTAGAATTACCCATTTCATACAATTTCTTTTGAATAGAGTATGTCGGTTTTGCTTTTGACAACGCTAAAACATAATAATATCTTGCAACTAAATTATTAGGAGTTGCAAATAATGATTTTTCAAATAATGGAATTGATTGTTCATATTTTCCGCTATCATAAACCTTTTTAGCTTGTCCATAATAATATGACCCAACCAAAGGAGATTTGTATAACATAAAAATCACTAAAACAACAAATAGAACAAACAGCAAAAACTTACGCATTATTCTTTTCCGCCAAATCTTTTTCCAACTGCTGAGCCAACGCTCTCGTATCACCTTTCAATTTAAAATATTCTGCAAATTTAGCCGTTGTCTTCACATTGATACTTCTACCATTTTTATCTTTATGTTTTGAAACTAAGCCCTTTTCAACCAATTCAGCTACATGTTCATAAGCAGCAGAACGCAATCTTACTAACTCTGTCTGACGAATAGGTTCTTTCAAGGCAATTACAAGCAATGTTCTCAAAACCGCAGGTGACAAATCAATCGGACAAATCTTTTCAACAATATCAGAATAATCCTCTTTTACCTGCAAAATATAACCATTTTCATCATCAATTTCTAAAGCTCCATCTCTTGAAGCATAATCCATAATCAATTCCAAAATAGATTCTTCAATTTCTTCTGGTTCAACATCCAAATATGTTGCAATTTCTTCTAATGACAAAGCTTTTGCCGTAACAAAAAGAACGGCTTCAATTCTAGACTTCAGATTCTGCATCTTTTTTACCGCCTTTTACTACATATAAATCAGAATAGAACTCTTTTTGTTCCAACTCATAATCTGTATCTCTACTCAAGAATAGTAATGCCAAATACGCACTAATTTTATCCATTCCGAGCATAGTTAACTCATTCAATTCAATTTTGTCTTCACGAGCAAAAATTTGTTCCAAATTATCTTTTAGCTTTAAAACAGCTTCTTCAATATATTCTTCGTGAGCCATTGAAACTATTTCTTCTGGAGTTAAACGAGAATAGTTTCTAACGTGGCGTTTTGCTCTTTCGTGTGCACTTTTAATAGAAGCTCTTTTTTCTAGTTTTTCATAAAATTCTAACTGTTTAATCAAATCCTTCAATGTTACAACACGGTTACGATTTAATCGAATACTTGTTCTTCTTTGAAGAGCTTCATCAAAACTTACAACGTTACTTGTTGGAATAAACTCACTATCTTCTGGGTATTCAACAATAAACCCATCATCGTCATATATAACATCATCTTGAGGTTCATCTTTAAAATCCTCCAAAGATAACCCCGCAAGGACATTTGATTGCAAACGGCACAAAATTGAAGCAAACAAAAGAGTTCTAGAGGCAACCCTTAAATTAAGAGATTTCAATTCAATCATACGTTGAAGATATTTTTCAGTTACATCAAGAATATCAATATGCCAAGGGTCAATCTTACCTTGTTTTGCCATATCAACAAGAATTCCGATACCATCATTGGAATCGAATTCCTTATTTTCACCTAATATAGAAGATTCTAAATCTTCAGCATTTATAAGATTATTGTTCATCATTGTCTTCTCTTAGTTTAACACCTGTAACTTTTGTTTTACCTTTTTCTTTTTGAGTAACACCAATTGTTCTACTTGCAGCTTCAATCATTGGACGACGGTGACTAACTACAATAAACTGAGTATCTGCAGATTGTTTTTTTACCATATCAGCAATTCTTTCAACGTTCATTGTATCTAAACTTGCATCAACCTCATCTAGGGCATAAAACGGAGCTGGAAGATATTTCTGAATAGAAAATACTAATGCAAGAGCCGTCAAAGCTTTTTCGCCACCAGATAATGCCCCTAACTTATTATTAGAAGTTTTATCTCTTGGTTTTGCTTCAATTGTCATGCCAGCAGAAAGAGGGTCTTTTTCATTTTCTAAAATCAAACGACCTTCACCTTCAGATAATTGGTGATAAATATCTTTGAAGTTTTCATTTATGGCTGTAAAAGTAGTCATAAATGCTTCTTTTTTCTGTTGCTCAAAACCATTCATCTTATCTAAAATAGATTGACGTTCAGTAGATAAAGTATTAATTTGAGTATCAAGTTCTTCTTTACGTGCCGCCTTTTCTTCATAAGAAACAATTGCACGCATATTTACATCCCCAAGTTCTTGCATTCTCTTATCAAGACGTTGAATTTTTGCATTCAATTCATCAATTGATATTTGAACAGGTTCTAATTTTTCAACATCAACACCAGAATTTGTCAAAACCTCAGAAGCCTCTTTCAATTGAGGTTCTAGTTCACGACGTCTAGCCTTGAAAGATTCTATCTGTTCATTAATTCTATCAATTTCGGATGCTTTGACTGCACTATTGGTTTGCAATTCAACCAGACTATTATGAATTTCGTCTTTCTGTTTCACAAGTTCACCAATTTTTTCATCAATTACAGCAATTTTATCAGATAGGATATTTAATTGTTCCTCTAATTGAATGATTTCAGCTTTACAAGTTTCCTGATCTTTTTCTAAGGATTCGTTATTCTTCAAAGTATTCTTAATATCATCCTGTTTTGAAGTAATCAATTGTTCGTTAAATTTGATAGTATTTTCAAAACTTTGAATTTCACTATTTACATTCATCAAATTTGTATTCAAATGACGAATTTCATCCTCAATACCTTGTGTTTTTTCTTTCAAGTCTTTTAAATCTTTGTCATTAAGCAAACTATCAAGTTCGGCTAACTTATCTTGTGATTTTTGAATTTCATCAGCCAATTCAACTCGCTTAAGCTCAATTCTATCAAGCTCAGCATTTAACTTATCAATTTTTGGTTCATTCTCGGAAATGAAAGTTCTCTTTGTTTCAAGTAAATTCTGGCTATTTTCAAACTGAGAAGTCATATTTGACAATTCAATCTTCGCTTTTGAATATTCAGTAGAAGAATTTGAATAAGAAACACGAATTTTATCCAACTTATCTTCCAACTCTTTACGCTTTATACAAGCTTGATCATATTTCTTTTGCAAATCATCCAATTTAGATTTTGCACGTTCAAGCTCTTTATCATCACTTTGTCCAAAGCCAAACATTGATTTTTTAACATAACCACCTGTAATAGCAGAAGATTTTTCATACAACTTACCATCTAAAGTAACCATTCTATACTTACCCATCAATGGTTCTGCAGACTCAGCATCCTCAACAATCAAAGTGTCGCCAACTGCATAGAAAAACGCATCTAAATAAATATCTTCAAAATCAACTAAGTTTATCGCAAAATCGATAACTCCTCTATTTTTCGGCAATTGAAGTTTTGTTGGAGCTTTTTTAATTTTGTTCAAAGGGATGAAAGTTGCTCTACCAGATTTTGAAGAATTTAATAATTCCATTGCAATATACGCTGCATGCGGATCATCAACAACAATATGAGCAAGTCGTCCTCCAAATGCAACATCTAGAGCTAAAGAATACTCTTCATCTACTGTACCTAATTGCATTAAAGGAGCGTGAACGCCTTCTAAATTCGCATTCATAACGGTTGTAATTGGTAAAGAAGAACCAGATGCCGACATAACTCTTCTCTGAGCTTCCATTTCTGAGAATCTGCGAAGAGCAGCCCTCAAATCGTGATCGAAATCCTCGATAGAAGTTTTAGCATCATCAAGTTCTTTCATCGTAGAGGTCTGAATTTCTTTCAATTCGTCCATCTCTTTTTTCAAATCAGAAACTTGCATTTCTTTTAAAGACTTTGTATCGCCAAAATTAGCTTTTACTTTTTCTGCATTCTCAACGAACAATTTTGCATCTTCAATTTCTTTTTTTAGAGTTTTTAACTCACTTTCTTTTGGCAAAGAAGTCTTTAAAAGTTCGTTATCTTTGTCTTTCAAAGAATCTAATGAACGAGAAACATCATTACGTTCTTGAATGTATTTATCAGCTGTAGAACTCAATCCAGAAATATCTTCTAATTTTTTAGCTAATTCAGCCTTTTTCTCTTTTAATTGAGTTTCAATAATACCAATTTTGTCATGCGAAAGTTTTATATTAAGTCTTTCATCTTCAATTTTCTTTTTGTAAGATTCAATACCATTTTTTGCGTTTTCAATTGATTGCAAACCTTTTTGAATTTGAGTTTGAGAATAATCAATTGCGTTTTTCTTTGTTTGAATCCGTGCAGACAAATTACTTTGAGAATCTTTTAATTTGTTACGTTCATCCTCACCTTGTTCTTTTAACTTCGCATCAAGTTCTTTATATTTTTCAGTTATAAGTTTAATTTTTTCATCTAAATCTTTTTTGTTTAACTGTTCTTCTTTAAGTTTTTTATTAGATTGGAGAATATTATCATGAGCAAGTTCTAAATTTCTTCTCAAGTCAAAGAATTTTACAGTGCTAACTTGAGATTCAAGCCCAGATTTTTCTTCTTGCAACTTTTTATACTTCAAAGCAACTTCTCGTTCTGCCTTCAATTGTTCTAAAGTTTTTTCAACCTCAGTAAGAATTAACGAAGCAGCTTCAACACGTTGTTCAACAGTTTTTAATTCATTTGTTGCCTGATCTATTCGTCTATCAAAATCTGCAACTCCAGCAATCTCGTCAATAATGCCACGACGAACTTTAGAAGAGCACATTACAATACTAGTAACGTCACCTTGCATCATAACATTATAACTATTAGGAGTAATATTATATTTTTCTAAAATACTACGGATATTTGTCAATGTATCAATCTTATCATTCAAATAATAAGTACTTGCATATCCTTGATTAGTCTTTCTAATACGACGCATCACGGACAATTCGCCAGCACCATCCACATCTCCAAATATAACTTTTACCGAAGCTTCATTTTTATTATTGAAGGTCGTAATAAAATCTGACAAATTTTCAATACGTAATGCACTACCCGTCCTAAGACCAAGTGCAAACATCACACTGTCAATAATATTACTTTTTCCTGAACCATTTGGACCAGAAACCGTCGTAAAACCTCTCAAGAGGGGGATGTCTGTTTTATTCGCGAATGATTTAAAATTATCTATTTCTAACTGCTTTATGTACATATTTCTACCCGAGTATAGCGTATATTCTATTATTGCAAGACAAGTAGAAGCATGTCAAAAATATTGAGCATTATTTACAATTAAAAATATTCACGACCTAATTACTTTGTCCAGCTCGATATCCGCAAGCAGCATAAATAATTGGTAAAAATCTTCCGATATTTAATTTTTCGATTATTGGGAATTTTGCCAAAGCAAGAGCACCGATACCATCATCAATGTTAGCTAAGGCATCTTTTGCAGAAAGTTTTCTATCCGGGTATTTATCTTTAGGATCGGTTATCAAATTTGACAATGCAGCAGAGCCATACATTCCGACCAAAAGCCCACCAGCAACGGATAATATTTTATTCCATTTATTGTTATATTTTTCACTGTTTTCACAAAGACTAACAACTCCGCCAACTATCCAAGTTGGAATAGATGCGTTCATAAATTGGAACAATCCCTCTTTTAATCTATTCTTTTGAACCTCTTTTTTCTCTCCAATTAGCCCAAGACCTACGCCTCCAATAATTGAACCAGCAGCAGTATTTATCATATCCCACATTCCATATTTTAATTTTAATGGATTTTTCACATTTTGTTTTTTCATCATAAATAAAATTGGAATAATAGTACCAATTGTTGAACCAATAAGAGCTTTTGTCTTATCTTCCTTAGAAATATCACGGTTATAAGATCTTACCCTATAATTAGTTTTCGATAAAAATTCCGTGTTTTTGCGAGGTAAATAAGAATTAAAAACACTACTAGATTGTATATTTATATTGTTATTAACTGGAATAAGGCTTATTTCTGTCATTGCTAATACTACACTTACTTAATTTTCTGTTTGATATTCTTTTGCAAAAGCAGGGTTAACAGCAAGCCATTTGAATGTTTGAGATTCAATTTCTGGAATATCAATTACAAATGTACCACCATAACGACCTCTTGAAAAAACTAAATATCCTTCTTTTGCAAGGTTATGAAAAGCTTTTCTAATTGTATTGGGGCTTAAATCTAAACTTTTTGACAATTCTAAAATTGAAGGTAATTTATCCCCAATTTCATAATCTTGGGCAATCATTTTTTTCAAATGATTTTGAGTTTTTTCATAATGATAAAATGCCGTTTCTTGAGCAGACGCAAATATTGACGTTTCAGGTTTGAATGAAGAAACAGCCGAATTTGGAAGTTTGATTACAGATGTACCATAACGACCTCTTCTAGGAAGTAATATTCCTCTATCTATCAGCACTTTCAATGCATCATGAACCGTTTTAACACTAGCTTTCAAAGCATTCGCTAAAACCGAATGAGAAGGCATTTTATCTCCTACTTTTAAATTTCCATTTATATATTTTTCCAAGTCTTTAACAACCATATCAACTAAAGTTTCAGTTTCAGAAGGTTTTACCACTGGTTTAAGTTCAAAATCAACAGTCACAACTCTCCAGCCTTGGTCTTTGGGATTTTGGCACATATGTTCTAATATTCCATGAGAAGCTAAATAGTCTAAAGCCATTCTGGTTGTATTTGGAGAAAAATTAATGATAGTCGAAATTGTTCTTGATGATGGAATTTTTGAACCTTTTTTAAATCCATCTGACAAAATGTATCTTTTGATAGCTTCAGCTGCTAATTCTCTTTTTGAAGTTAATTTTCTAACATTTGAAGAAGGCTTTGTATAATCACGAACAAGAGTTCCTACACATTGTTTTGACTCAACATAACCCAAATCTTCTATTTGTCTGAAAGAATTTTGCATTGTACCAACACTAACACCTAAAAGATACGCAAAATCAGCTTTAGAAGGAATTACATCATTCACTAAAATCTTTCCAGACTTCAAACCTTGTTCAATCCAAGAACACATCCACTTTGCAATCACAACCGCTTTTGGTTCAAAAATATTTTTCAAATCTGGAAGTTCCACATTCACATCAGCAATACTGATTTGTCTTAATTTTGACTTTTGTGGATAAATATATTTTTCGTTTTTAGATTTCATTTCTTCTACCTACTTTCAAATTTAATAATATACTATGTGTAAAAAAACAGCAAGATATTTTTTGCTAAATTATATAGTTTTATTACGAAGATGGAAATTGATTTGACTAAGACATAAAGATGATAAATACTTAAACTATGAATAAACAAAAGGTTATAGCATTAGTAGATTGCGATTCGTTTTTTGTATCTTGTGAACAAAAAAGAAATCCAAAACTGAAAAAACAACCAGTTTGTGTGCTTTCAAACAGTGAAGGCTGTGTTATTTCTCGTTCTAAAGAAGCAAAGAATATGGGAATAAAAATGGGAGAGCCTTTTTTTATTGCAAAAAAAGAACACCAAAAAGCGATCTATATAGTTGCAGACCACGATTATTACGCAAAAGTTTCAAATGATGTTATGAGTATTCTTAAAGACTTTAGCCCATATGTTCAAGTTTATTCAATAGATGAAGCCTTTGTTGACTTCACTGGACTAACAAAATTATATAAAAAGAATTATTTTGAACTGGCAAAATATTTAAAATTAAAAGTTCAGGAAGAAGCGGACATCCCTGTTTCAATTGGAGTAAGTTCAACAAAAACACTCGCAAAACTCGGTTCAGATAAAGCAAAATACAAACCAGATGGAGTTTATCTAATCGGGAAAAGAAAAATCATCAAAGAACTTAAAAACACAAGAATTGAAGAAATTTGGGGAATAGGACATCGATTAACAACAAGATTAAAACAAAATGGAATTATCACAGCAGAAGAACTAGTTCAAAAACAAGATAAATGGCTAGATTCAAAAATTGGGATACACGGACTCGAAATGAAACACGAACTAACAGGAAGAATGGTTTCCCCTGTTGTTAACGATGAAAGAATTCCAAAATCTATCCAAAACACAAGAGCTTTTGGAATTTTTACATCTGATTTCAATTTCATTAAAAATGAACTAAATAAACATATTCACACTTCATGCAGAAAACTACGAAAGTATGAAACCAAATGCCTTCAAATTGGAGTTATGTTGAGAACAAAAGATTTTAAAGTATTTTCAACGAGCCAAGACCTACTTTCTCCAACAGATTTTGAACTAGAAATTTCAAATATCGCAGTTGAACTCCTTAAAGAAATTTACAACCCAAATATTTTATATAGGAGTACTGGTGTATATTTAGGTAAAATTGGAGAACAAGGAACAGAACAGCTTAGCCTATATTCAGATACAAATCTTGAAACGAAAAAGAAAAATTTAGCAAAATGTTTTGATAGTCTAGAATCAAAGTTCGGCAAAAATATTATACAAACAGGATTTCACTATAAAAAAGAAAAGCTGCAAAAGAAAAATGATACATCTTCCAAAGACAACAAGTAGCAAATTTTATTTTTAGGGATTTTAAAATTTAAGTAAGGGGTAAAAATGTCATACATCGATTATTCATATAATGACAATAATTTTAGAAATTTTAGAAACGATGCATATAAAGCACAACTTGTGCTGGATAGTTACTATAAGCCTGATGAAAATGGATTAAAAGCTTATACAAAACATCTACAAAATTGCCGAAAAAATCCCACAATAGGAATGATTATTTCCAATGAGATAATTAACGATTCAGGAATAAACTTTCCAAGAACCTATTCTAGAAATAAACACTTACTTCTTAAAAATCCTGAAATTAAAAAGTTAATTAATGAAATTGACAATACTATAGAAAAAATTTATTTTCCAAGAACCTTAAAAGCAAGAGAATTTTTAATAAAAACAAGACGTGTTGTTTTAGACAATGTAATGCCAGTTAAACACAATTTAAGAAGAGAATTATTTAGAACTTACAACGCAATTTATCAAAACTTCAAGAGGCTAAAATGAATATAACAAAGATTTCTACAAATTCTTTCACATCCTCTTCACCACAAGAGGCAACTAGAAAAAAAAATTCAACAGATTTTTTAAAAATATTTCATGACAAAGTAAAAAATTCTGCAGATATGACGGATTCAATACTTGTTCCTAGAACAATTTTCAAGGGTTACCTTGGGATTATGACAGGAACAACCCTGTTAACATTGAGTTCTCTTAGCGGGAAACACCCCAAAATAAGTAAACCTCTTGGGATTCTAGGAGCATTGACCTCCTTATACGGAACGTGGGCTTTTGTTAGACCTTTTATAGTGAAAGATGCTAAAGGTGTTCAAACAACGGAAAACGCAGAAAAGAACTAACCTTTTTTATCAAACTTTATTGTAATAGGAACTAATAATTGATAATTATGAATGAAACCATGTTTTTGTAAAAAACATGCGGCTCTATTTACAAAACTCAAATCTTTACTCGCTGTATTCATATCAGTGTAGTTAGAATCAAAATTGTAAACATCGTAAACATATCCAGAAACAGAGCCGTCAGGATTTTCTTTTAACCCAGTAAGAGTACAACCGTTAATAGCACGTTTCAAATCTTGCGTATCATTTGCACTCACGACAAATTTCTTCCTCTTATGTCCATTTCTATCTACAATACGCCCAGCTTTCCAATCGAGAACAGCCTTTTTTATATTTGTAGATTTTGACAAAGATTTTGATAATTCACTATTTTCAGAATATATTAAAATTCTATCGATATTTGAGTTAGGGAGACTTAATTTTTCACGAAGATTAGTAACCCCAGCATTATTTCTAACAGTATACTCCTCATTAGATTTTACCAAAGAAGGAGAAGACAAAGAAATATCCATAAGCGAACGAGCATTAGGACAATTCATATTTGCACCTAAATTGAAATTTTTAAGAATCATTTGTGGAGTCCAAATAATAGGACCTAATATTGTCGGCATAACATTTCCTCGTACATTAATAAACAAATTTCCGCAAACAAAAGTGCCAATTTATTCTTAAAAGTTAAGAATTATTACTCTTTAAATTTAGCGAACCGCAATAATATCCACAAAGTTCAAAAATTCTTTATATAAAAATTTTCCCAAATAGCAAATTTTTTTTTCTTTTGATTTACAATAAATGATGGCTTCCAAATACATGCCACAAAAATTTTAATTTAGGAAAAACAAAATGTCATTAAGTAGTGCGTTTAAAACAGTTTGTGAATCAGTAGGGAAAGATAATAATCCAGCATATGCGGTAGTCGCAATTGCAACAGCAAAGGGAATTTGCCGTCCAATGTTCACTATGATGGATAAAAAAGAAGCTCCCGAAACAAAAAAATACACAGCATTGAGAGAAGGGCTTACAGAAGTAATTGCAATCCCAACATATCTTGCCTGTGGTTATTTAGCAGGCAAAGGTGCAGATTTAGTAAAAGATGTGGAAAAAGCAAAAAAAGCTAAACACAACCTAAGATTTCTAGGCGTTTGTATAGCAGCATTAGTTGTAATTCCAGGATTATGTTCTGTTTTTGTAAAACCATTCACAGATAGAATTTTCCACGGGAACAAAAAAGATAATAAAGATTCTCAACCTGCAAAATTAGACATAACATCTAAAACAGAACAAATTGACATTGCGAATAAACCAGAAGTATCAAAAACAGGCAACATTGCACACACAGGAGCTTACCCTATGCAACCAATTGCAAGTTTTAGAAATCAAGGAATGAGGGTAGGTTAATATGATAAGTGCAATTCAATCTTTTGTAACAAGCCCTGCATTATATAACATGACACAAAGCACAGTTACACAAATTACAACTGAAACTTGCTTAAAAGCCGTTGGCAGACCAGCATTCATTCTTGCAGATAAGGATATTGACCCTCAAACAAAAAAATTCTCATCTACAAAAGAATTTTTATATCAAATGACTTGTTTAGGAATTTATCTAGCAGCAGTAATGCCTATTCTTAGAAAAGGGACATTCGCTCTAGCAAGAAAAATGTATAAAGACGAACCAGTATTCAAAGTATTTAAAAATTCTGGCGACTTTATGAAATATTACAAAATGAACGACACCGAAAAAGCTGCAAAATTAGAAGAAATAAATAAAACTCTTAAAACAGAAAAAATAACAAAAGATAAAATTAACGAAGATTTTGCAAAAGGTCTTACCGAACTTACTTCAATTGTTGGTTCTGTAACAGGTTTGGCTGTAATTGCACCTATTATTTCTCACCCACTTATTCACCCAATTTTGAGAACAATGGGACTTGATGAAAACAAAAAAGATGACAAGAAACCAGAACAACAAGCTCAACAAGCTCAACAAACTCAAACTCCAGAAGCTGGTTCAAAAATCAAAACCGTAGCATAATAAAAATAACTTATTCGCAAACGTGTTCAAGAGCCATTTCTAATAGAGTTTTAACGTGTTCGTCACTCAATGTATAATAAACGTTCTTACCTTTCTTTTGAGAACGGACAAGTTTTGCGGTTTTTAAAACTTTTAGTTGATGAGAAACGGCGGATTTTGTCATATTCAAAAGAACAGCCAAATCACCAACACACATATCACTTTGATCTAAAGCCCAAAGAAGCTGGATACGAGTTCCATCACCCATAACCTTGAAAAAATCTGACAAATCATATAGCAAACTCATTTCTGGCATTTTAGGTTTAACACTTTCAACAATTTCTGCATTTATTGCTTCGCAATCTGATTTTTTCAATTCTACAGTCATATTTGCTCCTATATATTACATTATTATTTTAACATCAAATGAACAGTTGTTCAACTGTGTAAACTTTAATTACAAATATTAGTTTATACAATTGACAATTGAATACATGTTCAATTATACTATAAATAGTTGAACAATTATTCAATTGAAAGGACGTATTTATGTGCGAGCACCATCACCACGTACACGAAGAAGAGAATAATGAAAGAATAATACTTTCAAGAATAGTTCTCGCAATACTTTTATTTATAACCGCAATGTTATTCACACATTCTACAATATTAAAATGCACAGTCCTTGGAGTGGCATACCTCATTGCTGGCTACGATATTATATTCAAAGCGTTGAAAAATATCATAAAAGGACAAGTATTTGATGAAAACTTCTTAATGGGAATAGCAACCCTCGGAGCAATTGGAATAAAGGAATATCCAGAAGCTGTTATGGTAATGGTTTTATACCAAATTGGAGAATATCTTCAAGACAAAGCCGTTGAAAAATCGCAAAATTCTATAACCGAACTAATGGACATCCGCCCAGATTATGCAAATATCGAAAAAGACGGAGATTTAACTAAAATTTCTCCTTACGAAGTAAACATTGGAGATACCATAATTGTAAAAACAGGAGAAAAAATTCCGCTTGATGGAATTATTATTGACGGTACTGCAACTCTTGACACCTCAGCCCTAACAGGAGAATCAAAGCCAAGCGAAGTAAAAATTGGAGATGAAGCAATCAGTGGATGTATCAATACAAATGGACTTCTTAAAATTAGAGTGACCAAAGAATATGGACAATCTACGGTTTCTAAAATTTTGGATTTAGTAGAAAATGCAAGTTCTAAAAAAACTAAAACCGAAAACTTTATAACTAAATTTGCAAAAATATACACTCCAGTAGTTGTTTTAGGAGCATTATTTCTTGCAATTTTACCTCCACTTATTTTTGGTAGTAATTTTTCAGTCTGGATAAATAGAGCTTTAACATTTTTAGTAATATCTTGTCCATGTGCATTAGTAATATCTGTTCCACTCGGCTTTTTTGCAGGAATTGGAGGAGCTTCTAAATGCGGAATTTTAGTCAAAGGAAGTTCATATCTTGAATTATTATCAAAGCCAGAAACAATTGTATTTGACAAAACAGGTACACTAACTCAAGGATGTTTTAAAGTTGTCAAAATTGCACAACAAGAAGACACAACAAAAGAGGAATTACTTGAACTTACAGCCTATGCAGAAAGTTATTCTAACCATCCAATAGCACTATCTATTAAAAAAGCGTATGCGAAAAACATAGACAAAAATAGAATTTCAGAAATTTCTGAAATTGCAGGAAACGGAGTTCGAGCAGAAATAAATGGATGCTCTATCCTCGTTGGAAATGAAAACCTTTTAAAAAATCATAATATTAGTTACCAAAAAGCAAACGAAACAGGAACAATCGTTTATACGGCTAAAAATAGCAAATTTCTTGGCTACATTGTAATATCCGACGAATTAAAAGAAGATGCTCAAAAAGCAATAATGGAACTTAAAAAGTTAAAACTTCAAACCGTAATGCTTACAGGTGACACAGAAGAATCTGGGATTACAGTCGCAAAAGAATTAAATATAGATAAAGCATACACTCAACTATTACCTATTGATAAAGTGGATAAAATTGAAGATATAATTGAACAAAAAACGAAAAACAAAAGTGTAATATTTGTTGGAGATGGAATTAATGATGCTCCTGTTTTAACAAGAGCAGATGTTGGAATTGCAATGGGCGGACTTGGCTCTGATGCTGCAATAGAAGCCGCAGATGTTGTTATTATGGACGACAAACCAACAAAAGTTGCAACAGCAATCAAAATTGCAAAACAAACTTTAACGATTGTCAAAGAAAATATTGCATTTGCTCTGGGAATAAAAGTACTATTCTTAATTCTAGGAGCTTTTGGGTTTGTAACGATGTGGGGTGCAGTATTTGCAGATGTTGGAGTAACATTGATTGCAGTACTTAATTCGCTAAGAGCTTTAAAAATAAAATAACAACATTTTCACTCAAATTCTTTGTTGTATAATTTTATCAAAGACTGTAAGAAATCATGAAAAAATCAATATGCCTTTTACCCCTTGCATTTGGAACTTTCGGACTTGGGTTAACAGTTTTATAAAAAATATGAATGTGTATAGCTAAAGGAGAATATAATGCCAACTCAATACGATTTTCGAAAAATAGATAATACTTACATTGTTAGATTAAATAAAGGAGCAGAAATAATTTCTGCAATAAAAGATTTTTGTACTTCCAATAATATCAAAGTTGGAACAGTACAAGGAATTGGAGCTATTAACGCTGCAACTTTTGGATTTTTCAATCCAGAAACCAAAGAATATAACGAAAAATTATTTGAAGGCCCAAGAGAAATTACAAGTCTTCTTGGAAATATTTCAACAAAAGACGGTGAAACCTATTTACATTTACATATGAACGCATCAGGAAGCGATTATAATACAATTGGCGGACACTTGATTAACGCAACAATAAGCCTAACTGGAGAAATCTTTATTACTCCACTAAACGGAACTGTCGAAAGAAAATTTTGCGAAAAAACTGGACTAAACTTATTATCCTTCCAACAAAATTAAGAATCTTTTTTATGGTGTAATTTTGTAAATTCAGTCTTTACACCAGTAATCAAACCTGCACCAGCACCAATGACACCATTCATTGCTAAAGAGTTTTTCATTGGAGAATGGAAAAAGGTAATTTTTCGAGAAATGAAATCCAATACAACTCCAAACCCAAACCAAGCTCCTGCAGTACTAAGAGCTTCGCCCATAGCAGACTTTGGGCCTTTAGATTGGGGTCTTGTTGGCTGAATTCTTTTAGGTTTAATATTATTTCTCGTTTCAAAACTTTGTGCTTGTGCATTTGAATACACAGGGTAACTTATGCTATCTACTTTCATCTCTTTACAATATCATTTTCACTATAAAAACAATGTCTTGGGGTTAGACAGATTGATTATAACACTAAATAGCAATTGTTGCAAGAGAAATCTTATTTTTTAGGATATAATCTGGATATGGGAATAACATTTTTTGCCATATTACTAAGGATAATTTCAAACTCAATGTCAAATGTCTATCAGAAGCAGTTGACAGCAAAAGCAATTGACCCATTTTTAATTAATTTTATCATGTATTTTGGTTTAACGATATGTTGCATCCCAATCATAATTAGAACGTCTTTTCTAACTTTCCCGCCCCAAATTTGGGCGAATGCAATTCTTGGCGGAATGTGTGGAGCATTAGGAAATTCATACCTTGTGAAAGCCCTAAAAAATGGAGAGCTTTCAATTTTGGGACCAATCAATGCGTATAAATCTGTCGTTGCGATGATTTTCGGAATAATTTTATTACACGAAATTCCATCAATCACTGGGCTTGTAGGAATAATTTTAATAATTTGTGGAAGCTATTTTGTATTTGATACACAAGAAGAAGGATTTTCATTCAAACTTTTAAAAAGAAAGGACATCCGTTATAGATTCTATGCACTGATATTTACTGCAATTGAAGCCGTTTTTATAAAAAACGTAATTCTTTATAATGATGTAAAAATATCTTTTATGTTTTGGAGTTTTTTCGGAATGGTATTTACGGGGATACTACTCTTACCAAAACTAGCAAATTTAATTTCTCTCAATCAAATTTTAACAACAAAAAAATTTATATTTACTAGACTTCTACTCATAATTCTATGTATGGGGGGAATGCAAATCTGTACAAACATAGTATTTTCAAGGATGAATGTAAGCTATGGACTTGCACTCTTTCAACTTTCAACCATTTTGAGCGTATTTCTTGGTTGGCACTATTTTAAAGAACAACAAATTCTAAAAAAATTACTAGGAAGCTCAATAATGATTGTAGGAGCAATAATTATTATACTTTGCAAATAAAAAGGTATTCAGATTTTTCATCCAAATACCTTTTTGAATATTATACTTGAAGATTTAGTCATCTCCATCTCTGCGAACTGCTATACCTTTTTTAGTCGCTTCCATTACTTTTTGAATAGCAAGATCACATTCTTTTATTTCTTCTTGTTTTTCTGGAGATTGAGATTTTTTCCATTTATTTAGTTCTTCCCTAAATAAATCACCGTCGATTAAACATTCGCCTGAGCCAACTTTTGGAGAGTACTGTTTAGTAAATTGTTCATTAAAATCAGAATAAACCTCTGTAATATAATCTGAAACAATTTTTGCATTATTTAGGATAACACGTTCATCAGATTCAATCATTTTTCTTAAATCATCCGAAACTACTTCATCATCCGCAATGGACATCTTACCAACTTTAGCCCCCATGCCAGCAGACTTAACCATGAATTCTGCGAGATTTCTATTTTGTTCCATATCACAAGTAATGCCCATAGATCCATTCATTCCATAGAATCTATGTTCGGCAGAATTTCCGCCATAGCCAAGAACAATTGAAGCAAATAAACTTTCAAAAGATTGTTCTCTATTTTTATCTCGTCCTGGATAAACAGCCCCGCCATACATACCTCTTGGGTCAAGCGTAATGAAGTTTACCTTAGTTGGAATATGCCAAGGCTTTCCTAATGTTTTTGCAAGATTATTCATAACTTCTAAGTTTGTAGCGTGCCCACATTCATGAGATGCCACAATCTTTTGTTCATGTGGGTTGTTATGAGCAGTAGAAGGACGTCCTGTTGTCAATTGAAGATAAGCTTCAGTAAAATCAGCTTTTGTCAACTTACTATGACCTCGTTCTTCAGCAACTGAATTTGCTTTATAAACAAGACCTTTCAAACTCATGAATGGGAAATAGTTTGAAATTTTTGCCGCAAATTCGATAGTATTTTCTTGAGCTTCTTTTGAACCTGCTATCTTAATTTTAGAATTCTGTAAAACTTTTTTGATAACCTGATAACGTTCTGCTTCATTAAATGCAGGAGAAGAAATCTCCATACTTTTAAATTTCGCAGATTTCATTGTTGCAGTTCCAACCAATCTTGGATCTGAAACAGAACCCACAATAAGAATATTCAATCCATCTGCTTCAGCTTTATCCATTTCACGAAGAAGTTGAGCCATAGCTTTTTGGTGATACATTGAAACCTGTTCACCAAAAGAGAACAACTCAAAGTTTTCAATAAACAAAACAGCAGCTTTATGAGGAGATGATTCAGCTTGAGTTCTTACAATAGAAAATAATTTCTTGATAGAAGCTTCTGGAGATAAAGCCCCTCCACCAAAAATATCAACATCTTTTGTACCAAAATCCATTGTGTTTATTTCCATATATGGGATATGAGTTTCTCCAGCAATCGCCTTTGCAGTAAATCTACGACCACTTCCAGCTGTTCCATCTTGAGAATATACAATCACTCCTTTTGTTCCAAGAGTTTCAGACTTAATTCTTCTAACCAAAGAAGAGGCTTCTTTCTTAGTAGAATCCTTACCCGTTAGATCTTTCAATGTAACACCAGTATTAAAAATTGGTTCAAATGCGGATTCAGATTTTTTCAAAAGTTTCCCTGCTTGTTTCATATAAAGGTCAACATCTTTTTCAGTAATTTCTTTTTTGTCAACATAATAGGCTGAAATATTTTGCATCAATTTTATTGTTTTTTGAGGAAATTCACCATCAAGATGAGTTGAAACTTCTGCAATTTTTTCGATTGCTTTTTTAGAAAAAGCTTCTTTTTTGTTAATATCTTTTATCAAATTAGGGTTTTCTAAAAATGCAGCTACTTTCTGTTCAGAATTTAAAGTTGGGACATTCATTTCTACAAAATCTGTAAGAGCAGGTTTAGCCCATGGGGAATTCTCCAACATTGAATAATATTCATCTTTTGGTGTATAGAACAAATATTTTACATTTTTAGGAGGTTTTTCAACTAAATCAACAGCATCTTTAGAAAAATGGAACTGCAAACCATCTTCACCAATAACTGTCTTTCCTCCAAGTATAAGAGATGGATTCATTATAATTAAATAATTATTTTCTTTATCTTTACCTAGAGATTTAACATGTCTAGTAAAATAACTAAAGTTTGTTTTCTTATTCAAGTCAACAATGGTAAATTTATTGTCATCTTGAGAGTTCTCTTTTTTTACTGTATCTAAAAAGTTTTTAACATTTTCTTTTTCTGGGTCGTAAGTAAGAATTACACTAGAACCTAGTGCAATATTTTTCAAAATTTTTGAAGCTTTTTGTTCATACATACTAAAAGGGGTAAATTTATCTTTGTCTTCCTTGTTAAGCATAATTGCTTCATCAATATCATGTTCCATATCATTTGCAAGCTTTTTAGTAATTTTATCTTGAGCCGTAAATACAGAATAAACAATAAATGATGGTTCAATAGACATATCCTCTTTCATTTCACCCCAAATGGCATCAATTACATCATCTGACAATTTAATATTCGGATTTTCAACAGAAACATTTTCTTCTGGTTTATTTTCTTCTATCAACTTTGAGGTAACATCAATATATTTCTTAATTACAGGTTGGACTTGTTTCCTCATTTCTTCATCAGATAAAATATCTGGGTGAATTTGACAAAGAACACCACTGAATTTTGGAAGGATAGCTGTTTCCAAATCTACTTCCTCATTATTTAAAGCATCCATAAATTTATCAGCTTCTATCAACCCTTCTTTCAAAATATGAAGAGTTGTAGCCTTTGGATAACCATCCTCACTAGCTTTTTCTTTAACTTCATTCAAGAATTGTACAGTCGGAGTATCTGCAGCATACATAATATCGTCGTATTTATCTTTTACAGGATTTTCTTTGTTTTTATCTTTTCCAGTAAATGGCACATAATAATTCATCCCCACATTAGGAAACGAAGTTTCATTATTATTTTTAGACCCATTCTCTTTTTTTAGCACAGGATTAGTAACAGTATTTGCACTATTGAATTGTGTAGATAAACCCCTATCTAATTTAAAACTCACTTTTGTTATCATATATTTATCCCCTTAACGTATTTAAGCTTAATACAATTAGATAACTTGTAAAAATATTTTTTGCTACTATTGTAATAATTATTTACAATTATCTATTTTAACCCTCATAAAAAATTTTAGGACAATCTTCCTTAACGATTTGTTTTTCCCCTATGAATAGACTATCTTGCGGAGCAATTTTAATTTCCCTAAAAGCAGATAGCAAGGATTCTAAAGATGCAATAAATGGCTCATTTTGGCAATAACAAGGATACTTTGGCAATGGAGTATAAACAAACCAAGTATCTAAATCCCTTTCGTAAGCAATATTAGATTCTGCAAGGTTATTATTATGTACTTTAAAAACAGAAGGATTAACAAACCTTTCCACAATATCTCTTACTCTATCAAACAAAGGAACAGAATCAGACCTTGTTGAAAAATCCTTTGCACCAATTAAAAGACCCGAAAAATTTCGACCGTTTTTCGAATCAATTATTTTAGACATTGAATCTCCAACTTTATCAATATTTTCAGGGCAGTCAAAAATATGAAATCCTAAAACGCCACTATCATCAACTAAACCGCCGGAGGTACAAGTTCTAATTTCACCAGTCCAAAAATCATGATCTTTAATAAAAGATGTACACAAAGGTTCTTTAGGTCTTTGACAATCAACAAACGGGAAGAACTTCTTATCCATAAAATCTCTTTTATTTATGAATTTTATTTTTGCTTGAAAATTTACATTATTTCTGGATGTATCGACGTTCATATAGTCATGTAAAAGCCGTAAAAAAAATTTTTGCCATAAATAGCAAAAAAAATTGTTCAGAAACTTTATACGAGGTAAAATAAAGATGAAAGAAGTTTAAATATGAGAATACCCCCAATTATACCAAAGCAAACCGCAGTAAACACCGTAAAAGTAATTAGAAAAGGTAAAAAAATTGTTAAACAAGCGGTACACCAAACAGAACTACTAGCAATTGATGACCAGCTAAAAAACAAAGCCATATCAACAATTATGATGGCAACATCATTCATGCCCCAAATGAATACAAAAATTGCAAAAATTTCAGCAGAAGCAGTTGAAGGGCATGATTTATTTATAAAAAACACGCAAAAAATATCTTCTACAACAAAAGAAAAGTTTTCAAAAACCATTACCGCTAGCAAAAATTTAAAAATAAGACTTGAAACAACAAAACCTAAATATCACGAAGCATTTAACGATTTACTATTAAAAAATGAAAAACATAAAAATCCACTAAACAATAAAGCCATAATTTTTGACAAAAAAGCAAAAGAATACGGAATTGATCCATACGTATTGATAGGGATAGCAATGCACGAATCAGCAAGAGGAACATCTGATGCCACTAAACTTAGACATAATATTGGCGGAATAAGGAAAAAAGATGGTCTTAAAAGGTTTTCAAGCTTTGAACAATGCATAGATGAAATGGCTCAAACAGTCCAAAAACACCACCACAAATCCAGATTAAGAACCGTCAAAGAACTAGCGGATGCAGGATACTGTGGGGAAAACGAAAAACAAGAATGGGTTACTAATGTAATGGGCTACATTAGAGATTTACGCAACAATGTAAACTAGATTGAATATTGACAAGAATATACGTCTATAACATAATTAATTCAAAGAGAGTGGACTTGTTTGCATTTTGCAACAGAAAGGTAAACATATAATGGGAAAAATTATTTTAACAGGAGATAGACCAACAGGAAGATTACACGTTGGACACTATGTTGGATCATTAAGAGAACGTGTTGTGCTACAAAATCAAGGTGATTACGATAAAATTTTCATCATGATTGCAGATGCTCAAGCTCTTACGGACAACGCTGAAAATCCTCAAAAAGTAAAAGATAACATTATAGAAGTTGCCCTTGATTATTTAGCTTGCGGAATTGATCCAGAAAAATCAACCATTCTTATTCAATCAATGATTCCAGAATTAACTGAATTAAGTTTTTATTATATGAATTTAGTTACAGTTTCCAGATTACAAAGGAATCCGACCGTTAAAACAGAAATCAAAATGCGAAATTTTGAAGCAAATATACCTGTAGGATTTTTCACTTATCCAATAAGCCAAGCAGCTGATATTACAGCTTTCAAAGCTACTCACGTACCTGCTGGAGAAGACCAAAAACCAATGATTGAACAGTGCAGAGAGATTGTTCACAAATTTAATAACGTATATGGAGAAACACTTGTTGAACCAAACATTGTTCTCCCTAGAAATAGTGCTTGCCTAAGACTGCCTGGACTTGATGGAAAAGCAAAAATGAGTAAGTCTTTAGGGAATTGTATATACTTATCTGATGAACCTGAAGATATTAAAAAGAAAATTATGTCAATGTTTACAGACCCTAACCATTTGAGAGTCGAAGACCCTGGAGAAACAGAAAACAACCCTGTATTCATATATCTTGATGCTTTCAGCAAACCTGAGCATTTCAAAGAATTCTTACCTGATTATGCAAACCTTGAAGAGTTAAAAGCTCACTATCAAAGAGGCGGATTAGGAGATGTTAAGGTTAAGAAATTCTTAAATAATGTTATCCAAACAGAGTTAAAGCCTATCAGGGAAAGACGTAAAGAATGGGAACAAAAAATTCCAGAGGTTTACGAAATCTTAAAAGCGGGAAGCGAAGAAGCAAAACAAGTTGCACAACAAACTCTTCACGACGTTAGAAAAGCAATGAAAATAAACTATTTTGAATAGAAGAGGAATAAAATGCTCAATCAATTTTCAAGGACAGAACTACTCATAGGAAAAGAAGGACTAGAAAAACTAGCCAATTCAAGAGTTGCAGTTTTTGGAATTGGTGGCGTTGGTTCGTATGCTGTTGAAGCACTTGTTAGAAGCGGGCTTGGAACCATTGATATTATAGACGATGACAAAGTTTGCATAACAAATGTTAATCGACAACTTTACGCAACAAGAAAAACTGTTGGTAAATACAAAGTTGATGTTGCAAAAGAACGAATTCTGGAGATCAACCCAGATGCAATTGTTAATACTTACCAAACTTTTTATACGCCCAAAACAGAATCCGAATTTGATTTTAGCAAATATGATTATGTAATTGATGCAATTGATACTGTTGTTGGGAAATTATCGCTAATTGAGAAAGCTAAAGAATCTAACACTCCAATCATTTGTGCAATGGGAGCAGGGAACAAAATGGATCCGACAAAATTTGAAGTTGCAGACATTTCAGAAACCTCAGTATGCCCTCTTGCTAGAGTAATCAGAACAGAGCTTAGAAAGCGTAAAATTAAAGGGGTTAAAGTTGTTTACTCAAAAGAAACTCCAATTACTCCACAAGAAGATATGTCAATTAGCTGTAAAGCACATTGCGTTTGTCCTCCAGGGACAAGAAAATGTACGGTTAAGCACCAAATCCCAGGAAGTAACGCATTTGTACCTCCAGTAGTGGGATTAATCATTGCAGGAGAAGTCATTAAGGATTTAATTGGTTATAACGCATAATGAAAAAAGCAGATTTACATTTACATAGCAATTATTCAGATGGAAGCGATTCCCCAAAAGAATTGGTAGAGCAAGTCAAAACACATGAACTATCAGCTTTTGCACTCACTGACCACGACACAATTGCTGGTTGTATTGAAATCAAAAAATATCTACCAAAAGATATAAAATTTATTGCGGGTACAGAGTTAACTTGCCTTGCCGACACTGTAAAATGTCACATTTTAGGATATAATTGCAACCCTGAAAACGAAACACTAAATCAACTGATATTAAAAGGCAAACAACTCCGCAGACAGAAATTAGACAAGCGAATTCAGTATCTTTCAGACATTTGGAATGTAAATTTAACACAGGATGAACTAGATTGGCTATATTCAAGAAATAGTGTTGTTAAAATACATATCGGGAATATCTTAGTAAACAGAGGACTTGCTGATAACAATATTGATGCAATGAAAAAATACCTTGACGGATGCCAAACTGGGAATACAAGATTTGATGGAGCTGAAGGAATACAGGCAATAGAAGCATCAGGAGGAATACCTGTTTGGGCTCACCCATTGGGCGGCGAGGGAGAGAAACACTTATCCCCAGATGAATTTTATAAAAAGTTCGATATAATGAAATCTTTCGGGATTAAAGGGCTAGAATGCTACTATTCTAGATACAACTTAGATGAAATAAAATTTTTAGTAGATTTTGCCTCAAAAAACAATATGCTAATTTCTGGCGGAAGTGACTATCACGGCAGGAACAAAACAGTAAAATTTGGGCAACTAAACACCGATAATACCGAAATTCCAGTTGAAAATTTAACTATTTTATCTGAAATTTAATATTTTTAGAGAACTTTTTTCAATTCGCCTTCTGGAACAGGATAATTAATTCCTATTTGAGGAGGAATAATACCCTTTGCATATTTATTATAAATATTTTTCATATTTCGAGAAAAATATAATTTAACAAATTTTTGAAAATCTCTTGCTTTTGATTCAACAGTTTGCACTCTATATGCTTTGTAATTTTTAGATGATGGAACATAATTAGAAAATTCATGCTTGTAAACTTCCGCAGCTTCTTTCCTCGAACCACTCAAAAGACCTTTTTCTAACAATTCAACCTCTCGATGTTGCCAAGCATGTAACAATTCATGTGCAACTTCACTACTAAATTGTCCCCTTTCATTCACAATAGGTACATCAACATTTAAACTAACCGTTTTGGAATTGTGATTATACTTGGCACGAGTGTAATGACCGTCTTTATTGTATCCTAAATGAACAGACTTAGCTTTTATTCCATAGTTTTGTAAACCCATTTCAAATTTTAGCATTTTGAAAATATTACGGTATAAATCTATTTGACCATACACAGGAGTGCTATAGAAAAGATCTGGAATAATTTTACACTGTTTACCTTTACTATTTTGTGCAACCACTTTTTTAGATAAAATTTCATCATTTGCATCTTTTTCAACCGTAGAATATACTCCTGCAGGCTTTTTCCCATTTGAAAATCTTAAAACATTACTTTCTTCAAGTTTATTCCCATTATCTTTTGTTGTTTGAATTAATTGGCTCTTTGTAACATCAACTTTTGCTCCATTTTGCACCGTTGAAATAATTTCTTTTTCTCGGGTTCCATCAGAATGTTTAGTTTGCACAATAGTATAAGGAACGGTTTTACCATCTTCAAAGGTGTATGTACGATAAGAATACAGTCTTTCTTTTTCAGTGCCTTGAGTAATATTTTGCAACCTATTTCTTACAACTTTATTATTTCCATCTCTAAATACAGTAAAGACACAATCTTCACCTCGTTTATTTATGAATTTGAAAGTATCTTCCGTCAATAAACTTGCACCTCGTTTTACTCCGAGAGTTTTTGAAAGTAAGACTGATTTTTGAGCTACTTTTCCAATATGCATGCAAAATTTCCTACAAACTACTATATTTATAAAAACAATTGAGATAAAAAATTGCCCCGAACTAGCAAAATATTTTTATCACAAGCATTCATAAGAATATGAAATGCCAAATTATTACTAACTCGATTAAAAATTTTAAAACAACAAACATCGGAGGACTACCAGTCCACCCAATTATAAGAACCCCGAAACTTGAAGAAGTTCAAGATATTCTTGAATTGAACTCCAAAATCAAAATTGGCGAAGGAACATCCGGAACCGCTTATGAATATGGCGAAAATGTAATAAAAATTTTCGACAAAATTCTAAAAAAACTTGCAAAGAAAACTTTATTTTCTGAAATGGACAACTTGGCAAGTTTGAGCCATTTAATTACTAAATCGGGAAACGAAAATTACCTCCACAACACACAAAAAGGACTTTTCGCATTTGAAAAAGATAAATTGCCTATCCTTGTTTCATCAAAAGTTGCTGGAGAAAATCCACACCCGATAGAAGCACCATTCAACGAAAAGAACCTTGAAGCGATTGTCGAAACTCTTAACCGACTTGATAAAGGTTTTGGTAAAACTCAGTTCCTACAAACCGATATGCGGCCTCCAAATATTAAAATCACAGAAAACGATGCAGGATTACTCGATTTTGAATACCTTCAAAGAGTAAAACTTGGGGATGAGAAAAATATAGAACAAACAGCAAAAACTCTTCCTCAACTCAACAAATCAAACTACACATTCTTTTTAAATGAAAGCGACACAGGTTTTGGAACAAGTAACCTAAGAGCATTTGAATACGATACACTTGCACCTTATTTATATAGAAGTCCAAATATTACACAAGCCCAAGAAACGTTTAGAAATTATATAAAATTAAAAAGTGAACACCATTTGGAAATGGCACATCACTATAACAAACTTCAAACCGAATTAGGGGGCGAAATATTTAAAAGAATGGAAGCAGAAGAAGCATGTCACTACATGGCTTTAAAAAGCGGAGATAAAGACATCTTACATACAGAAGCCGCTAAACTTCAGATGTATTCATTCTTACGTTGGGTAAACCTAACAGCTCAAAAACTCAGTGCTCCGCCTATTAACATTGCACAAATTGAATCATTTTTGGATAAAGAACGTGCCAGTTATATCCAAGAGATACAACGTGGTATTACAAACAAAGATGCAGTAAAAGTTTATTACTATACAAACGCAAAAAATACCGCAGATGAAATTTCGAATTTGATTACTTATGCTGCACAAACATATAAAATTCCACCTGAAAGGCTTCTGCAAAAAGCTGAATTTGGATTACTAACCGACAAATTATTAACAATATAAAAAAAGAGCCATAAGGCTCTTTTTAAAATGGTGCCGCAACTCGGAATTGAACCAAGGACACAGGGATTTTCAGTCCCTTGCTCTACCAACTGAGCTATTGCGGC